>Ga0315274_10004414_pt1 | contig 20666 bp, 31 predicted proteins | sample YL17G02_20_MG_FD_203700 | JGI IMG/M metagenome (GOLD analysis project Ga0315274, IMG submission 203700) | Sediment microbial communities from Yellowstone Lake, YNP, Wyoming, USA - YL17G02_20 | ecosystem: Environmental > Aquatic > Freshwater > Lake > Sediment | place: USA: Wyoming | collected...
CGACGATATGCCAGTCGCCTTGCCCGCAGGGGTTGAAGTAGTGCACGACGACGAGCGGGTCGTCGTCGTTCTCACCTGAGTAGAGGCGGGGCAGCTTGGCCGCCAGCGCCTTTGTCATCAGCTTCATGGGCTCCTTTCAGTAGTCCTCATCCCAGCGCTCGCCCGCGTAGGCCGGGTCGAAGTCGCTGGCGCGGTTGTTGACCTCCTGCCCGCTGCCGTTGTAGGTGCGCCCGCAGTCGACGCACTCAAGGTCATCGGGGAAGGGGCCGGGGAAGGCGCTGACCCGCGCGCCCTTCTCGACGAAGTGCTCGATGGGCGAACCGCAGATGCAGGTCGCCGTCAGGGTCGTGCCGTAAGCCTCGCGGTTGCGGGTGACGGTGATGCTCATAGCTCCTCCTAGCCTTCCATGAGGTCGTCGAACCTCGGGTCGTCCATGTCGACGCCGAGCACGTCCTCGATGTAGCGCATCTTGTCGAGCGCCCACGCCTTGTCGTGCGGGCGTCCTCTGTTGCCCAGCTCGGGGCAGCGGGCGCAGCCCATCGGCTCTTCGCCGCAGGGGTTCGCGCAGCCCGCGTCTTCGTTCATCGGTGCCATCGCGGTTCCTCTCTTTCGCTGTGAGCCCCGTCAGTGACGCCCCCGCCCCCCGCGACCTCCTAGTCGCGGGAAGCGTGGCGACGCACTGTAGGGGCCTCTACGTCATCCGAAGATGCCCCGAAAGAGGTCGTCGAGGCCGGGAACGTCTAGCGTAGCCTCGCCGACCTCGTCGCCGTCCATGACGATGACCCGCATGGTCGGCCCGGTCGATTCGCCGTGCGTCGGCGTCACGGTCAGAGGTTCCTCGGGGGGGTTCGGGTCGACCTCACTGTCGGCGTCCTCGGCGGGGTTATAGTCCTCGGGTGGGTTCGGGTTCGGGTCGGTCGCGTACTCGGTGGTCATGGTCCCTCCTCAGTAGCCGTAGCCTTTACCCTTGCGGGCCTCGTAGACGAAGCTGGCCGCGAGGGGGTGGTCATCGCCCTCTTTGGCGACGTGCTTCATAACGTCCTCGCAGGTCGGGTCGGTGCTCATCAGGTCGAGCACGCAGTCGGCGCACAGGTGCCGCTCTGACAGCGCCTCGATGTCGTAGAACGCGCGGGCCTCATTCCCGCAGCGCTGACACCGCTTGTCGGTCGTCTTCGTCATGGTCCCTCCTTCGTCCATGGCCCCCACGTCTTCGCGTCGACGATTTGGAGGCACAGCTCACGGTGCGTGTAGGTCGCGTCGACCTCGGCGTTGAAGTAGCGCTCGAAGGCGTCGCGCGGTAGCTCGTACTCGGTGACGAGGTCGAGCAAGTGGCCGCTGGCGAGCACCACCCACGCATGGCCGAGGCGCGGGTGGCCGTTACCTTGGATGCTGCCGTGCACGAGCACGGCGTCGGGGTGGTCGAGGGCGTAGCGCCCGGCCAGCTCGTAGCACTTGCCGAGGCGCTTCTTGATGCCGGTCGCTTTCACGGCGGCTCCTTTCCTCGACCCGGCGGCACGTTCGGGCGGTGTCCACCGCCGTACTCCCGCTCTCTCTTGAGCGGTCTGCCGCGCGGGTCACTCGTCGGCGTAGTAGGGCGCGTCGACCTCTTCGCCGACGCCGAGCTTCAGGAAGCAGTCGAGGCAGGCGTAAGTCGCCTCGGTCACGGTCACGACCTCGCCGCCGCCGAAGTGTTCGCCGCACAGCTCGCAGGCGTACTCGGTGGCCCGGGCGGCGTGCACCGCTCGGGCCTCTTCGCGTGAGGTCTCAAGGTAGGCGAGGTCGAAGCCCCAATCGCTGTAGCCCTCGGCGCAGGTCTCGTAGTAGTGAGGCGGCGGCGGGGTCTCAGTGTAGGGCGGGTTCAGGACGTAGTAGAAGGTCGCGACCCGCTCGCCCTTCACGGTCGCGTGGGCGTAACGCTTCGAGTACATGCGGGGGAAGCCCTCGTAGCGGTCGAGCGCCGCGATGTCTGCGGGCTCGACGCGCCAGATGGACACGGGGGTCGAGCGCCCCTCGCAGGGCTCGACCGTGAGCACCCGCGCGAAGACGAGGCGCTGGTCGGGCAGCATGCCGCCGGTCACCGGCATCGCGGTCGCGCAGCGGGCTTGCATCTGCACGACGTTGTGGTTGCTGCCGTAGCCCACGTAGTAGCGCGGGTGGTCGGCGTACTTCTTCGCGAGGTCGACCGGCTTCGCGGCCCAACTGTAGGCCGGGGCGGCGGCGTGCTTGCCGTGCTTGCGGCCCTTGTGTTTCTTGCTCATCGCGACCCCCATTCGATAGTCACGAGCCCGGCGGCCACGAGGTCGTCGAGGAAGTGTCGCGCGGTGTCGCTGCGCACGTCACAGCGGTTGTAAATGGCGACCCGGCGCGCGACCTCGACCATGTACTCGCCGGGGTCGGTTTCGCGCAGGAACGCGGTTTTCCAAAGGAGGCCGACGAACTGCTCGGCGGTCTCTGCCCGAAAGGTCTCGGGGCGGTGGTCACTGAGGATGCGAAGGGTGCTGGTCATAGGGGCCTCCTCAAGCAGCCGCCGCGAAGGCGGCGGCCCTGTCGGTGAACCAGCGCCGCACGGAGCGCGGCGGCTTGACGAGACTCATCAGCTTGGCCTCGGTCGGGGCGACCCGGGGGCTGACGACCGCGCCACGGTGGGCACTCTCGACCATGCTCTGCGTGAACGCGACCCAGTTGAGGATTTTCGCGAAGTCGGTGGTCCCGCCGAAGTGGCGAAACTCGACCGTGCCGTGCCGCCAGAAAGAGGTCACGTTCAGCTTCACGAAGCGGTCGCCGAAGACCTGCCGGAGAGCTTGCAGGTCATAGGCGTTGTCGATGCGCTGCAGGGCCGTGGTTTCTGAGTGCCAGCGCCGCATCGAATGGCACATGCTGTTAGCGTCGCCGCGCCGACTCGCGGGCACGACGCCGTCAAGGATGGGCTCGTAACGCACGTACATGCGCGCCAGCGTCTTCCACGCGGGGAGCGCGAGGTCGTGCGCGTCGTGGTGGACGTGCAGGCCGCAGCCCCGGTCGACGAACGCGCCGAGGCGCTTGAGGAGCTTCGTGATTTTCTTGAGCTGCGCGACGCCCTCGCTGCCACGGAGGATAGGCGACACGACTTCCATGCCGTAGTACCGCTCGTAGTGGCCGTCGACGTAACGCTCGCCGCCGTGCACGGTGCCGTCGGGAACGACTTTCCAGTCGCTCACAAGCTGATGCGTGTAGCCGGGCGAGTTACAGGCGATGCCGAGGCGGCGAATCTTGGCCGCGACTTCGTTGATGGTCAAGCTCGGAACCTTGCACTCGATTTCGACGCCGAAGGTGCGCGTCGCGTTGACCTTGACGGCGCGCAGGCGGGCGCTCTCGCTGGCCCTTCTCGCGCAGGCCAGACAGCAGCGGTGCCCGGGAGCGAACGCGCTCTCGGGCAGGGTCTCGCTGCAGTGGGAACAGAAACGGGTCGGGGTCGCAAGGCCCGACTGGTCGGTGAGCAACGTCATCGTGGTTCCTCTCTCTCGCGACCGGGTCAGTGGGCGGCGCGGAACGCGGCCCGCATGAGGTCAGTGGTAGACACTTTCGAGGCCAGCCTGTTTGAGCAGGCGAACACCGAACAGTGGGCGCAGCCCCTCGGGCTGACGCAGGGATGGAACGGGGCGCTCGTGCCAAGAGCGTGCTTTGCGGCGGTAGCCTTCATCGTGGTTCCTCTCGACGAGCGGCGGGATGGGTGCCTCGTGGGCACGGGAGAACGGCGAGCGCTCTCCGCTGCGCACGGAGCGAGTAGACAAGCGCCCGGTCACCGAGTCTGCCCCTGAGAGTCACGGGACGCGGCGGCGGCCGGGCGCGTTTGGTTGGGTAGGACGACCTCGCGACCGGGGCGCGACCCCCGGGCACGAGGCCCTTATTGCGGAACCCCACGACCTGTGTCTGCCGCCCTCGGAGCGGTCTCTATTCCCGCGAGAGGCGGGAGAGGCGGGAAGGCGGCAGAGGCGGCTCCTAGAGGCGAGGTGGACGGTACAGTCTCATTATCGTCATTCCTCGGCGTGAGTAAACCCCCGTAGACACGATTAGGCAGCCGCAGGCGTGAGACTTAATATTTCAGGCTTGGGGCTGCGGGCACCGCGCGCACGTGGGGAAGGGGCCAGAACGAGAGGCGGCCCGCCCCGGTGCGCGCGGGGCGGGCCAGTCGGCTGCGGGGAGGAACCACCCGACCCGCGCCAACGGCTGAGAGTCTAGGCGGTGACGGGCTCCATCGCGAGCGCGGCGTATACGTCGCTGACGCCCGTGTAGCGCAGCTCGGCGACGCACCACTCCGCGAGGTCGCGGAGCGCCATCAGGGCGAGCGCCTCGTCGCCGTCGCCGCGCATGTCGGCGAGCAGGACCGCGACCGCCTCGACCCCGTGCACCGCGTCGAGGTAGAGCTTCTCGAAGTGGGCGTCGCCGTCCTGCATGGCGGTCCAGCCCCGGCCCCAAAGCTCGGCCCTGACCTTCCCGAGAATGAACATCTGCATGGCGAGCAGGCCGTTCATGGCTGCCTCCTTCAAGCGCTTCGGTGGATGCCCTTGCGTCTCACGGTACGGGTCATGCCGACTTGTGTCAACGGGCGTCGAAGGTTAGAGGGGTGCAGCGGGCTTCAGCGGGCACCGCCGGGGGCCGGGGCGAGAGGGGCCGAAAGGTCGCCCGGCGGGCCGCTTCAGGGGCTCGGCGCGGGCGCTCTGCGGGGCCGCTGGAAGCGCCCGCCAGCGGGCCTCGGGAGGGGGTCTTACCTCGATAAAACCCCCGATGAAACTCGCGCTTCAGGGGCTGCAGAAGGGCGATTTCACAGGCTCGAATTCGCCGAGGATGCGTTGCCATACTTTCTAGGTCTAACCATAGGCGAGGGGGGGGTCGACGCACTGTAGGCCCCTCTACGGCCCTTGTACGTCCTTTCGCACCTTTCGTCATTTGACGACTTTCAGGGGCCTTTCCGGGGGGTGAATCGGGGCCGATTCGGGGCCTCAAAGTGGCGAAGGAAGGCCCGCCGACGACCCCGCGCGCGGCGGTCGCTGGCGGGCCTTCTGGCCCCGCCGTTGTCTTAAAACGGTGCAGGGGCTATTCGCCCGCGCCGATACCGTAGCGGGCATCTTTCCAGTTCAGGGCGTTGATGAGGACGACCCCGGCCGCTGTCAGCGCGCCGATGAGGACGGGTTTCCAGTCGGCCCAATCCATCGCCATGAGGTTCGTGAGGTCGGCCACGACGGCGGCGAGCAGGGTGCCAGCGAAGACCCTCAGCACGGTGAAGAGGATTTCCTGTGCCTGTTTCATGTCACCTCCCTTCGCGGTTGCGGGTCGGCAGGACAGTGCGCGGTCACCCCAAACGCCGCAGTTTCACAAGGTCGATGACGACCGCGATGCCGCCCTCGGGGCGCGCCGCGTCGGTGACGCTGCCGCCGTAGGCCCCCACGTTGCCGTCGAGATAGTAGGCCGTGGCCCCCCTGATGCCCTCGTCGCAGAAGCCGATATGGTCGCCAGCGCCGCCATCCCAATCCCATATCCAAAGGTCGCCCGGCTTGCTGAGGTCGTGGGGCTTGAGCAGGCCGCGCGCCCGGCCCCACTCTTCCCACGAGGGCACGAAGGCGGGGTTCGGCGGGAAGCGCGTGAAGCCCTGTTTCTTGAGCACCCACGTGACGAAGGCCGCGCACCACGGCGAGCCGCCGCCGAGGCCCACGGCCGCGAGGTAGCGCTTGACCTCGCCGCTGTTCGAGCCGCTCGGCCATTCGTGAGTCCCGAGTTCGGCGTGCGCTCGCGCCATGACCGAGCCCCTGATGCCGGGCGGGAAGAGGCGGCGCATCGTGGCTTCGTCGAACTGCCCAGTCACCGGCATCCCGGTCGCGCGCTGCATGGCGCGCAGGTACTCGCGGGCGGGCTTGCCGATGCGCGGCGTCTCGGGGTTGAAGCCCTTGGGCTTGGGGATGCGGTGGGCGGGGTTACGGGCGTTGTGCCTGCGCACCCACTTGAGGAGGGCGTACTTCTTGCGCCGTGCGGTCGGGTCGTTCACGTCGCGCCTCCGAATATCGCGTTGCCAATCTGGTCGGCGAGGATGAGCAGGATGCCGCCGCCGATGACGATGGCCCCCCACTTCACCGTGCGGTAGAGCTTCTTGATGTCATAGGCCTCCTCGTCGAGCTTATGCATCTCCTTCACGTGCAGGGCGTGTACCGGCAGGTGCTCCTCATGCCAGAGCGCCTTGATGCGCCGGGCGCAGTTCTTCTCGCTGTCCTCGCGGTAGGCTTCGAGTAGCAAGGTCTTCGCGAAGTAGACTTCGGCTTGCGCGAGGTGGGCGTTGAGCCCGTCCATGATGGCCGCGTGCCCGAGGTCGTTGTCCTCGTTCGTGGCCTCGATAGCTTCGAGAAGGTCGAGCGGCGTGGGGCCGCCGTTGCCCGAGGTGCGTTTCAAGATGTCACTCTTCACTCTCTCGAAGTTGTCGGCCATCGGGCTACCTTCGTTTGATGGATTTGGCCCCGGCGGCGAGCCGCGCCAGCCATGTGTCCAGCCGCTTGCTGTTCTCGCCGAACTCCAGCGTCGCCGACCACTCTAGCGGGTTGAGGGTGACGCGGGTGACCTTCTTCGTCCCGACGATGGTGCGCGCCGGGCCGGTCATGGTGAGCATGTCGCCGGGCCGGAAGAGCAGGGCGTCGTCGTGGCCGACGTTGCCGTACACGGTCACCGCTCCCTGCACCTGATAGTCGGCGTGGTCGCGCATGTAGCGTTGCCCCACCTTCGTCGCCTGCGCCGCCGACTGCGTACTGTCGGGAGCTTGGATGGTGTCCTGCCGGTCGACGGTCAGGGGGCTGTTCGCCTGCACCACGACCTCGCGCGGCTTGCCCCTCTTGTTCGCGTACTGCACGCGCACCGAGTTGAAGGTCTCGTCGAGCGAGGTCTCGATGCCCCACACGGTGCCGGGGTCGTCGGCCGAGAGGCTGCGCTGCGCGCCCGCGCCGACCTGTTGGAACTCGATGGTCGTGCCGTCCCAACAGAAGTAGTCGAAGCCGAGCATGTCGTTCACCGCGTCGAGCCCCGCCCACGCGTCGTTCGGCACTTCGGTGAAGGTCAACTGGTCGACGGTGAAGGTGTCGGGGGGCAGGTCGACGGTGAAGCCGTAGCCGTGCGTGATGGCCCAGAGAATCTTGCTCGGGCGCACGTCGGTCATCACGTCACCGTTGCCGTAGAGGTGCCCCTTGAGGATTTTGATGCCCCACGGCGGCGGGTCGGCGGTGCCCGCTTGGTCGTCGTAGGTGAAGGCGGGGGCCTCACTGGTCGGCTCGGCGTGGGTGGGCGTCTTGCACTCGACCTTGACGACGACGCAGCGGCAGGTCGCGCTGCCCACCGCCTCGCGGATATGGATTTGCTTCCACATCTGCCCCGGGTCGGTGTCGATGGTCTGCCGGTGCAGGAGGTGCAGGTTCTCCCCGTCGATGTTCGCGCGGCTGTAGACGCTCACCTGATAGAACTGGTACTCGTGCGCCCGGTAGCCGCCAATCTTCATCGTCAGGTCGACGACGCGGATGCGCCCGTCGTCGGCGCTGCCCTGCACAGGGAGCCCGCCGTACATCTCCCAGTAGACGCGGGCGTTCGGGCCGGGGCTTGAGATGGTCACGTGACCTCCATCGGGTTGTCGTCACCGTCAAGATACGTGATGTGCCCGCCGGTTGCACTGAAGCCGCGCTTGCGCTTGTAGCGCACGACGACGATGCCCGCCGCGCCGTCGCAACTGATGCCGCACTTCATATTCGGCGCGGTCTGCGTCCACGAGGCACCGCCCGAGCCGGTGTTCGGCTCGCCCGCGCTCCTGTAGGAGTCGTGCTCATCCCAAACGTCGGCGCTGCCGGTGTCACCCATGCCCGAGCCGCCTACGGCGTCAGGCTCGCTGCCCGTGCTGACGCGGTTGCCGCCGTAGCCCGGCCACCAGTCATAGGTGCTGACGTAACCCGAGCCGCCGCCGCCCGCGCCGAAGTAGAAGCCCGAGGTGTAGACGGGTCCGGCTTCTTCCTCCTGCTTGTGGTCGCGGATGTTGCAGAAGAGGCCATCGCCGCCGTTGCCAGCGCAAGCGTCGTAGAGGCCCCCGGTGTTGTCGTGCGCTGGCGCGTAGCCACGCGTCTTTGCGCCTCCGCCACCGCCGCCCATCGGGCAGACGACGTAGGAAGAGATGCGCGAGCAGCCGCCCGCGCCGTTATAACCCTTGCCCGCGATGCCCCTGCCCGCCCAGCCGAGCGGCGATGGCGGCGTCCAGTCGACCTGAAGTTGCGACACGAGGCCGCCGCCGCCGCTCGCGCCGTCGCTAGGATAGTGGTACACCCATAGGCCACCGATGTACGAGAGCCCGCCGCCGTGCCCGCCGCCGAGGTACTCCACGCCGTCGAAGAAGGTGCTGTTGCCTTGACTGTAGGCGGGCAGGTGGTCGTAACCTTCCACCGGCCCTTGCCTGCCGCCCATGGCGATAGCCGCCACGCTCACGGGGTGGGTGCCAGTCATCCAGACGTTCGTGGCGATGTAGACCTCGCCCCCCCCGCCGCCGCCCGCGTGCGTGTGCCCCTGCCCCCCGGTCGCCCCGCCGCCGCAGATGAGCAGGTCGCAGAAGTTACCCCCGGTGCAGGAGAAGGAGGTCGCGCCGTCGGCGGCAAAGAACTCGTGGTAGGCGTAGACCCACTCGCGCTCGCCGTCGAGGGCGCTGATGTCGAGCGAGGTGGCGGTGCGCTCGACCTCGAACATGGCCGCGTTGGTATCGTAGACGTTGAGGTTGAGGTCAGCCACGGGCGGGCCGTATGGCGTTCCCGATGAGGTACGGCCCCGGCATCCTGACGACGAGCAACTGCCCCACGCCCGAGTCCTCGTAGGTGAAGCTCTGCTCGTCGCGGGTCACGTCGAAGATGGCTTCGTCGAAGATGGCCCCGTCGAAGATGGTTTCGCTCACCTCAGTACCTCGGCCACAGTTGCCCGCTGGTCTTCGGGGCTGGCCCGCCGCCCTCCCCTTGTGTCCCGACGATTTGCCAGTAGTCGGGGTCGGCGTAGGCGGCCACGGCCCCGTCGCGGTTCCAGTTGGCCCACGTGACGTAGGTGCGCTCCTCGAAGACGCAGATGCCGTCGCGCACCGTGTCGTTGTTCCACACCGGCAGGTTGAAGTGCCCGGCAACGTCGGTGTATGCGGTGCCCCGGTCGGCCATCAGACGGTGCTATCGACCCAGAGCTTCGACGACGTGTAGGACATTTTCACGCAGGCTTTCGAGTCGATGGTCAGGGTGTCGCCGTTGTTCGAGGCGGCGGCGCGGTTGCAGAAGTACACGTCTTTCATGGTCGCGACAGGGACAGCGCAGCTGCCGAGCCCGCTGTAGATAATGGCGGGGTTCGCGTACCAGCCCGACTTATAGAACCAATCGTAGCTCTCTAGGCCGCAACCGACCGGATAGATAAACGAGGTAGCGTCGTAACCCGGCCAGCCGCCCCAGTTGAGCCAGCTCGCTGCCGTCTGCCCCACCTCGCGGGTGTACCCCCCGGCCTCGCTTGACGGGCCGCCCGCCAGACGAGACGAGAGGACCCCCCCCACGTAGCCTTGCCAGAGGCGGTCGGCGGCGGCGGGGAAGTCGGTCGTGTTGAGTCGGTTATCGACGAGCCCGAGGTACACGCAGGAATCGGTGCTCACGCGAGAGGCGATGATGAGGCGGTCGATGGTGCAGCTAATCCAATACTGGTAGCCCGTGAGCGAGCCGTTCACGTCGACCGTGTAGACGTAGGTGACCCCAACATCTGGCAAGTAGCCCGTGGCGTCGGTGATGCAGTAGTTGTCTGAGGCGTTGGGGATGGCGTTGTTCAGCGAAGCCCCGGGGACGTACTTGCGCCGCTTGTGGTTGGCCGAATCCCATGTCTCGAAGACACTCAGGTTGACCAGCACGGCGGTCGCCGAGTCGTAGTAGGCGCAGATGAAAAAGTCGATGCCCGACGAGTTATTTGCCGCCGCGCTCTTCCAGATGCGGGCGTACTTCGCGCCGCTCGTCCACGGCGAGTCTGATTCGTTCGTGTAACCCGCCGCGAGGAGAATGGTGTTGAGGTCGGAAACGAGGGTCTGTGCGGGGTTGGCGTCGCTGCCCTTGGTGACGGCCGTGTAACTCATTCTGCCTCCGTAGCGATGTAGGTGAGGGTGACGCCGACCTTGACCTCGGTGCCGTGCAGACTTTGGATGCGGTAGGGCACGTCGGCCGAATCGGCGAACCCGTCAGGCAGCGGTGAGAGGTCGGTATCGATGGCCGCGTCGCCGTCGATGTAGTCGAACATGCAGCCCGAGCCGTCTACCGGGTCGGTGCCGGGTTCGCGAGCAACCTCTTCCGCGTCGTCGCGCTGCGCGGCCGTGACGTAGAGGCGCAGGCGGCAGGCGTAGGTCGTTTCAAGGTGCAGGAGGCGGTAGCCGGGGGCGATGGTGACCGTGCCGGTCTGCTCCTCCTCGAAGTCGAGAACGCCGGTCTCGAAGAAGACCGTGGTGCGCTGCACGATGGCCACGTAGCCCGGCACGAGCTTGGCGACCGGGATGGAGGCGTCGTCGATTTCGTGGTCTTCGAGGTACTTCGTGCGCGAGACCTGCTTGCTCGGGTCGTTACTGCCGGTGATGCCCGTGGATGAGTGCCTCACGCCGGTCATGTCCCGGTGGCCCCCCAGACGTTGCTCGACGCCTGCGGCCCCTGCTCGGTGCTCCAGTTGTCGAGGTCGCTGTCGATGATGACCGTGCGGAACGCCTTGTGGTCTTGCAGGGCCGCCATCTTCGGGGCGAAGGTCATCGCGTAGCCGGTCGAGGAATCGACCGCCGTGGCGATGGTATGCAGGCGGCCACGGAAGAGGTCGTGAGTCACGGCGTCGACCGTGTACGTGATGACCAGCGCGGCCAGCGGCGCGGGTGCGCGAGCCAAGTCTGAGGCGACCGTCATGCTGCACGCCTTCGGGCCGCCCCGGTCGTCGAGTTCGATGGTCAGCTCGGTCAACTCAGCGACGGCGATGGGAAAGCCCGCCAGCGTGACAGAGAGGCCCCGTAGCGCCGCTTCCACGCGCGCGGGGGCCAGCCATCCTATATCGTCGGTTTCGGGCAGCGACGGGGCTTCTGCGATGGACAGCCGGGCGAAGCCCCCGGCGACGCTCACGCCCCCCCGAGCCATGAGCGTGTCCCACCCGTAGGGCGCAGCCATCAGCCACGCCACGCCACCCAGAGACACGCCCCCGGCGGCGCGCATCTCAGACGCGCCACTCAGGTCAGCGGTGCCTCCGAGGGCGATGCCGCCTACGGCGTCAAGGGCAACGTCGGCCACTTAGGTCGCCGACCACACGAGGTCGCCAGCAAGGAACTTCGGGGTCTGCCCGGCGACGATGGTCTTCGGCGTGGCGAGGATGAGGTACCAGTAGCGCGTGCCGTTTGTGGCCGCGCTCCACGCCTCGACCGCGAGGATGTCGTCGTCGTAGTCCACGGTAGCGGTCAGCCACGCCACGTCGGCGGTGTTGCTCAGGCTCCCGGCCCCGTCGTTCGTCCAGCCGCTCTGCGCAAAGGTCTTGCGGCCGTAGTTCCCTGCCGTCACTTCGGTGCCCGCGACGGTCTTGCTCGGGGTCGTGATGACCAGTGAGAGGTACACCGTCGCTGGCCCCTGAAAGGCGGTGCCGTTGGCGGCGGCGTCGGCGATGAGGTGTGCCCATTCTGCGGCTGCTGGCATGAGGTCTCCTTAGAGCGCGTCGAGATAGCGCAGGTTGATGTCGACGAAGCGCATACGGGCCGCGTCGCTGGCGAAGTCGTCGACCCGCACCGGGGGGTCGCTCTTGAAGACCCTCGCCGTCCACGGCGCCGTAGCCCCGCGCATCTGCAACGAGAAGGTGCAGGTGTCGCTGGCGACGAAGGCGCAGAGGTTGCTCCACTGGCGTTCGAGGTGGTCGGCGGCGGTCTCGCCCTGAGTCTCGACGCCTCGCAGGCGCACGCGCGCCGCGATGCTGCCGTAGTCGCTGATGTAGTCAGCTCCTTGCACCGGCTCGGCGGCGAGTGCGTTCGTGAGCGTCGCCACGCTGCGCGTCGGAGGCGTGATGACAAGCGGCCACTGGCAGGAGAGGACCATCGTGCCAAGGGTGCCGTGCGTGATGCTGATGGTCGCGCTAGGCATTCTGACCGACCATGTTGCGCCTCACTCCCGTCATCAGGTGGCGACCGACCTTGGCCGCGAAGTCGCGGGCCGCCTTCTCATCGGTGCCGTGCAGGTTGGCGATGTTGATGTTGAAGGTGTCCCCGCCCCCGCCGCCCTTGCCCACAGTGGCTTCGGCGAACGCGCGCCGCTTGCTGGCGGGGACCACCCACTCGCCCTCGCCGCCCTCGCCGACGGTGATACTCCTGCCGCCCATCGTGGCCGGGACGTAGCCGCCAGAGGCGAAGCGCCGCCCCCCCTTGCCGACCCGCGCCCCGTCGTTCGAGCCCCCACCGAAGAGACCGCCGATGCTCTTCGCGATGCCCTTGGCCGCGTCGACCACCCCGCGAATCTTGCTCATAATCCACTCGACGGCGCGCCCGACGACGCCCTTGATGGCCTCCCACACGGTGCTCGTCACTTCCTTGACCTTGTTCCACGCCTGCCTGATGAGGTTGCGCGCCCGGTTGATGAGGTGCACGACCTGCACGACCCGGTTGATGCCCTGCCGCACGACGAAAGCCACGGCGTGCCACACAGTTCTCGTGACCGCAGCGACCGCGCGCCACACCCCGCGCACGATGTTGACCACGACCCTGATGACGGCGACGGCGACGCGGATGTTCGTCATGGCCCCGCGCACGACCGCGACCACGAGCGGCCAGACCTTCTTCGTCACCGCGACCAGCCCCGTCCACGCCGCGTGCAGCACTTTCTTGATGACCCCGAACCAGAACTTGAGCCCGGTCCACAGGCTCTTGACGTACCAGATGACCGCCGGGCCAATCTTCGCCCAGACTGCTTTCGCGACCTTGACGATGGCATCCCACGCCACCTTGAGGCCCTTGACGATGCCCATGACCGAGGGCTTGATGGCGTTCCAGAGGCCCTTCCAGAAGTCGCGGAACCACTTACACTTCGTCCACAGCACGACGAAGACCGCGACGAGGGCCACGATGCCGACCACGATAAGCCCGATGGGGTTCGCCGTCAGGGCCACGTTCCAAAGCCACTGTGCGGCGGTGACGACCTTCGTGGCGATGGCGTTCGCCAGCCTGGCGGCGCTGTTCGCCACGGTCGCGGCGGTGTCCTTGACCACGCTCGCCCCCGAGGCGATGACCCCGCCCGCGAAGGTGAGCCCCTTGCCCGCCCCCGAGGCCGCCGCCTGCAAGGCGGTCTTCAGCTTGCCGCCCCCGGCCTTGAGGCCCTTCGCCACCGCGTCGACCGCCGCCGAGCCGTACTTCTTGAAGGCGTCTGCGCCCTTCGCGCCGACGCTCTTCATGCCCGAGAGGGCAGCCCCGAGCGCCGTCTGCAACTTCGTCGTGACGCCCTTGCCTAGCGCCTTGAAGTCGACGCTCTTGATGCTGGCAACCGCCTTCGTGACCGCCGACTTGAGCTTCGCCGCCAGCCCGGTCTTGCCGCTTTCGAGGTCGCCCCCGAGCATGGTCTTGAGGCCCTTCGCGAACTTGCCGAAGCCGCCCGGCATCTTCCCGAACGCCTTCGAGACGTTGATGATTGCGCTCATGCCCTGCGCCATCTTCCCGAAGAGGATGAGCAGGGGGCCGATGGCGGCGGCCACGAGGGCGAGCACGAGGATGGTCTTCTGCGTGCCTTTGTCGAGGTCGAGGAACTTGTTGAAGATTTTGGTGAGCCACTTCACGAAGGCCGTGAGCGGCGGGATGAGGGTCGTGCCGATAACGATGGCGATGGTCTCAAGCGAGCCCTTGAGTTGCTCAAGCATCCCCTTGAGGCCCTTCATGCGCGCGGCAGCCATGTCGGTCGCGGCGTTCTGATTCGAGGTCGCTGTGACGTACTTGTCGATGCCCGCCCCGCCCTCTTTCATCAGGACGGCCGCCGCGCGCGAGGCGTCGCTGCCGAACATGGTGTTCAGGGCGAGGGTGCGTTGCTCCTGCGAGAGCGGCCCGAGCTTCGTCTTCAGCTTCTCGGCGACCGTCGCCACGTCGTCGATATTGCCCGCTGAGTCGGTGAAGTCGAGGCCCAGCGATTTCATCATCTTGGCCGATTTGTTCGTCGTCGGCACGAGGCGCGTGAGCATGGTCTTGAGGGAGGTGCCCGCGTCTGAGCCCTTGATGCCCGCGTTCTCGAAAGCAGACAGCACGCCCACGGTCTCCTGCAGCGAGAGGCCCGCGTTCACGGCTCCCGGCCCGACTTGCGAGAGCCCGAGGGCCAGCGATTCGACCGAGGCCGTGGAGGCGTTCGCGCCGCCCGCCAGCGCCGCCGCGATAGAGGTCGCATCGGTAGCCTTGAGGCCGAACATATTCATGGCGTTCACGGTCGTCGCCGAGGCGGTCGCGAGGTCGAGGTCGCCAGCGGCGGCGAGGTCGAGGGCTGCTTTCAGGCCCCCCGCCTTTATCTGCGCGGCGTTCATGCCGCCCTTCGCCAGCTCGACCATCGCGAGCCCGGCCTCGCCCGCGCTGAACACCGTGTCAGCGCCCATCTTGAGGGCGAACTTCGAGAGGTCGCCCATGGCGGTCTTCGAGACCTTGGCCGGGCCTCCCAAGGAGGCTTCGAGCACGTTCATGTTCTGCTCGAAGTCGGCGGCCAGCTTCACCGAGATAGCCGCCGCCGCGACCACCGGCAGGGTGATGCCCATAGCCATCTTCTTGCCGACCCCGACCATCGTGCCGCCGACGTTGTTCATGCGCTGCGCGGTGGTCTGCGTCGAGGCGATTTCCTTGCGCGTGCGGGCCATGCCCGCCTCGAAGTCCTTCGTCGAGGCGCGCACGACAATGATGAGGTCACTCAGGTTCACGCGGCACCACCTTCGCGCCCATCATGCGGGCGAAGGCCAGCACGTCGGGCTCGCCCCCGGTCGCCGTTTCCTCGGGGCGCGTCAGGAGGAAGTCTTCGAGCTTCGCGTCCTTGGCCCCGTTCGCCATCGCAATCACGTGGCAGATGGAGGCTGCGCGATAGTCGGCGCGGCGTTCGCCGAAGGGCTCCAACTCCTCGTACAGCTCCCACTCGCTCAACTCCCTGCTGCTTATGCGTCGGCCGAGTTCGGCGACCGACCAGCCCAGTGCGAGGGCGAGTCGGAACTGAAAGCGCCTTATCGGCCGTCTGAGTTTCCCTCTAGCTTCTCAACGTCCTCGGGGGTCAGGCCGCTGGCCTTCGCTGCCGCCTCGAAGATGCGCGACAGGGGCAGCGCGTTCTTGCTGCCGAGGGCCTTGGCGTCGTCGTCCTTGAAGAGCCGCACCCCCGTCTCGGGGTCGACGGCGCAGCGGGCGACCAGCTTGGCGCGGAAGTTGCGCCGGTCCACCTCGCCGTTGTCGTCGCTCACGGCGACCTCGAAGGCATCTCGCCCGGCCGCCGTCATGGGCTTCACCCACACGGAGCCCCCCCACTCGGGGACCGCGACCTCGACCAGCGGCAGGTCTTCGGCCCCGAGGATGGAGTCGCGATTCAGGGCGTGCGCCACCTCGACGAGCCCTTCAAGCATGGTCTTCTCGGTCATCTCGACCTCCTGTGATGGGCGTCTCGCCCGTTGACTGCGTCAGGCTCAGGCAGGCGTCAGAACGACCTCGCCCGTGACCTTGAGGGTGATGTCTGCGGAGATGAGCCCGTTCACCGGGTAGTCGGGGCCGATGCCCGCGACGCCCGCCGTGAAGGCGAGGATGTCACCGCGCGGCGTGACGATTTGGAAGTGCGTCGCGATGCCGTCGCCGTAGCGGCCCCACAGGGAGCCCGCGCCAGCGTGGGTCGGATTCGAGGGATTCCAGTTGACCTTGAAGGTCACGTTGCCCGACTTCTTGAGGCCGCCAATCAGCTCCTCGAAGTCGGCCGGGGAGTCGTGGGTTGTGGCTTCGATGTCGTCGCGGGTCAGCTCGGGGCCTTTGATGTCGCCCACTTCGGCGACGGTCGTGAAGCTCTCGGCCTGCTCGGTCGAGGTGCCGCCCGTGCCCGCGCCCGTGGTGGCGACCGGGATGAGGAAGATGAGGCTGGTCACGCGCAGAGCGCGCCACGTGCCGTTGGCCGGGGTCGCGCCCGTGCCGGTCACGCCCGCGATGACGGTGATGTCGCCGTCGTCGAGGCCGTGGGCCCCGGAACAGGTGACGAGCGTCATGTCAGAGCCGGGACCGGCGCTCATGGCGGTCGAGGTGATGGTCGCGGGGGCTGCCCCGCTGCCGCCGCTGCCAAGCTTTAGCAGGGTGCCGTGCGATTTGGTTGCGATGGTCACGATTCCTCCTCAGGATGGTTGGCGTCGGCGTGTGCGGCCATCGCCCTCAGGTCAAGCGTCGAGTAGTGACAGAACTTGCATTCGTAGTTCGGGTGCGAGCCCCAGCGCGTCTCGCGCCATGCGGGCTTGCGCCGCTTCTTCGGGGCCTTCGGGGTCGCGACCTTGGCGGCGGTGACCTTGGCGGCCTCGGCTTCGGCCGCCGCGCTCGCCGCGACCCCGGCCTGCCACGCCTCCATCTCGGAGGGCTTCTTCACGCCCTTTGTGGGGGGCGTAGGGGCCTCTTCCTTGCCTTCGCCCTCTTCCCCGGGCTCACCTATCGCGAGGGGGGGTTCGGGAGCGGAAACGGGCTCCTGCTCGGGGGCCTCGTTCGCGGTCTTCTTCGTCGCCATCACGCCTCCTCGTCGAACCATGTATACGCCTCGACGATGACTCGCCAGAGGGTCTCGTCGCCGCCTGCGTCTGCATCCATGACCGAGACCTGCTGCGCCGCCAGCGGGGCCGCGACGAGAGCCGCCCGTAGCGTATCAGCTAGGGCCTCGGCGTCGTAGTGCGTGAGCGCCCAACAGTCGAACTGCCAGCGGCATTTCAGGAGCCCGCCCCACCCGTCGTGAGACTCGGCGGCGGGGTCGGTGAAGACGCGCCGGAAGACGACGCACGGCATCCGGTCGGTGGGCGTGTAGGGCGTGCCTTGCGGCAGCCGCACGGGGTAGAGGCGGCCCTCGACGGCCAGCGCCAGCGGGCTGAGGCCGCCGTTCGTCAGGCTCTCGTAGAGGTCTTCGCTCGGGGTCGGCATCTTTAGCCCTCCGGTAGCGGCGAGGAGAAGTCCTGCGCCGAGGTCGCCATCGACCCGGCGATGCCCTTCAGGCTCACGCAGGCGGCGAGGCGCTGCGCGAGCACCTTCCCGGCCTCTGCTTTCCCGCTCTCGTAGGCCGGGCGCATGTAGGGAAACGCCCGCATGTTCACCGTGCCGTACTCGACGAAGGCGGCGTAGTCCACGCTCGGCGCGACCTGCGCCTCGGCGGGGCCGGTCTTGCGGCTTTGGATGGAGTTGTTCAGGTTGCCGGTGCGCCGCGCGGGGCCGCCGCTATTCCCGCTCGCATACCACTTCGCGCGGCGCTCGAAGACGTAGCAGGCCATGAGGCAGGCATCTGCTTTCGAGGCGATGAGGTTGCCCGTGATGATGCCGAGTTCGTTGATGATGCGCGCCCCCCCGATGACCTCGACGTGCTTCACAGGGCGGTCGCTCGCACGTGCACGACGAGCGCCCCCATGTCGGGCTCGGGGTCGCCCCACACCGCGCCGACCATCGGCTCGGCGAGACGCAAGCCGAGGCGCTCAGTGAGCCTCACCATGTCGCGGCGCGTGACCCGCGTCTCGGGCGCGACCTGCAGCTTCCATTCGTTCGTCGCCACGGCGAAGCGCTCGCCCGGGGTCTCGGTGACGCGCACCGATTCCCACGTGCAGGGTATCTCGTCGCCCGCGCTCCAAACGGTCAGCGGCGCGCCGTCCACGTCGAAGCTCTCGCCGTAGGTGAGAATGACGCAGCGGTCGGTCCACGGGGGGGCGACCTCAGCCGCCATCGCCTCAAGCTCGCCGGGCTGCGGGAAGGTGCTCAAAAGTCGCCCTCCTCCTCGACGAAGCCGCCCGTGTAGACGCCCCCGTGAGTCGGGTCGGGGTCGACGAGCAGCGAGGGGTTGCCGCCCCACTTCGACTTCTGCGCCGCTTCCTCTTCGCGGTCGATGACCAGCGCGACGCTCTTCATGGGGGCCAGCGCGCGATAGTGCCGGGCCATTCTCAGCGAGTGCGTGAAGAGCTGGCTGCGCTTGTACGTCGCGTTGCCCGCTGAGCCCTGTGAGAAGTCGTAGGAGTTTTGTTCCTTGGCCGCCTTCTCATCCCAAATGCGGGCGGCGGCGCGGTGCAGGTCGTAGGTCGGCGTCCAGCCCGCGTCGTCGGGGGCCTTACCCGCTGCGTCGTCGAGCGGGAAGTCGGCCAGCACGGCGGTCAGGGCCGGGTCGTCGTAGCTCTGCAGGGTGGGCTCGTTCACCATCGCCCGCAGGCGCGTGAGGTCGCTCATCAGTACACCTCCAAAGTGCCCGCGCAGGCGGCCGGTTTCTGGCCGCCAAGCTCCCACTTCACGTACATCAGGTAGAGCCCCCGGTCGAGGTCGACGACGCCTTCAGGGCCGACGAGGCACTGTGCCCAGTAGGCCCCGTTCGCGTCGGTGCGCCACGAGCCCCCCACCCACGTTGTCGCGGGGTCGTCGCTGAGGGCGTGGCTGGTCGGGAAGGCAAAGGAGACCGGGTAGCCGACCGGGCTCTCGCTGGCGCTCACCTCGACCTCGACGAAGTCGGTGCTCGCCGCGCTCACGCTCAGTAGACTCATCTCACGCTCCCTGTTGTGTTCCTCGTCGCGGTCCTGCCGGTCGCGCTAGACGATACCCTGCCGGGGGTCTTCGTGGAAGTGCGCCGCGCGCCAAGGCGCAGATAGATGCCAAGGGTGTGCTGCGCCTCGGCCGCCGAACTGAGGTGCATGGTCAGGGTCGAGGCGGCACTCAGGACCGTGTCGACGCCCGACGTAAGCTCGGCGCTGGCGGTCAGCGTCGCCGTAAGCGTCGAGGCCGCCGTCAGGGTGGTAGCCGCCGGGGCGCTGTGCGTGAGGTCGGCGCTCGCCGAGAGGTAGCCGGTCAGGGTGCTTGCGCCCGTGACCACCGTCGGCGTAGCGGGGGCGTGCGCCAACGCGGCGGCCCCGGCGAGCCCGCCGGTCAGCGTGCTTGCCGCACTCAGGGTGGTAGTGGCGACCCCGTGCGTGAGGGCCGCCGAGGCGGCCACGAACGCGGTCAGGGTCGAGGCCGCCGCCAAGGTGGTCGGCGTGGCCGGGGAGTGAGTAATGCTGGCGGCCCCCGCCGTGAGGCCCGTAAGCGTCGAGGCGGCACTCAGAGTGGTATCCCCTGCACCCGTGACCGTGAGGTTGGCACTGGCGCTCACAAAGGCCGTGAGCGTGCTTCCCGCCGCGAGGGTCGTGGGGGTCGCGGGCGCGTGCGCCAGCGCGGCCGAAGCCGCCGTGAACGCGGTCAGGGTCGAGGCCGCCGAGAGGACCGTGGGCGTCGCGGGTGCGTGCGTGAGGCTGGCCGCGCCAGCGGTGAAGGCGGTAAGCGTGCTCGCCGCCGAGAGGGCCGTGTTCTGAACTAGCGCTGCGGCCCCTGCCGTGAAGGCCGTCAACGTGCTGGCGGCGCTCAAGGTCGTGGGGGTCGCAGGTGCCCATGTAAGAGAGGCGCTGCCTGCCGTGAACCCCGTCAGCGTCGAGGCGGCGCTCAGGGTCTTCGGCGTCGCCGGGGTCCACGCTATCGCCGCTGCGGCAGCCGTGAAGGCGGTCAGAGTGGAGGCCGCAGAGAGGGCCGTGTTCTGCACGAGGGAGGCGGTCGCTGCCACGAACCCGGTCAGGGTCGACCCGGCGCTCAAGGTCGTGGGCGTGGCGGGGCTGTGGCTGATGCTGGCCGCGCCAGCGGTGAAGCCCGTGAGGGTAGACGCGGCGCTCAGGGTCGTCGGCGTGATGGGAGCGGAGTGTGCTATCGCGGCGCTGCCTGCGGTGAAGGCGGTCAGGGTGCTGGCCGCGCCGAGCGTGGTCGTGTACTGGTAGTGGGTGACGCTGGCGGCGGCGGCGGTGAAAGCGGTCAGGGTGGAGGCGGCGCTGAACGTGATGGGCGGCACTTCGCCGAAGCAGACGATGACGTAGCCGAGGTCGTCGGTGACGCAGGTCAGGCCGCGAGTACGGGTGCCCGTCGTAGGCGTCGTCTCGTAGCCGGAGAAGAAGGCGTAGGTCGGCGTGCCGTAGAGCATGTACGTGCCGGTGCCGATGGTCATGCTCGTGCCGGTCGGGACGGTGACGCCACCCGAATACGCAGCGGCGAATATCTGCGTGGTCATCGACCCGGCGACGATGCTTTGCTGCGCCATGGCGGCGTTGTTGTTCAGCGCATAGGGAGTGGTCTTGGATTCGAGGTCGGTGCCGCCGCCGAGCAGGTAGGCCACGGCGTACATGGTGGTCGTGCTGTTTGTGCGCGTGACGACCACGCCGCCAGTAGGCGCACCGGAGGGGACGCTGACGCCGAGAAAGAACGTCTTACAGCGCCCCTTCTCAGTCGTCGTGTCGTAGGCGTTCGCTCCCGAGAGCGCGGGGACGCTGGTGCCCCCGTAGGTGACGCTGGTTATCTCGTCGGTGTCGAGGACGCCCTGAAAGACGAAGACGAGGATGCCCTTGGGGGTATCCCCAGCCTGACCCGGCTGGAAAGTGAACGAAGCTTCGCTGACCGAGCC
>Ga0315274_10004415_pt1 | contig 20661 bp, 15 predicted proteins | sample YL17G02_20_MG_FD_203700 | JGI IMG/M metagenome (GOLD analysis project Ga0315274, IMG submission 203700) | Sediment microbial communities from Yellowstone Lake, YNP, Wyoming, USA - YL17G02_20 | ecosystem: Environmental > Aquatic > Freshwater > Lake > Sediment | place: USA: Wyoming | collected...
GGCCCAGGCCCGCTCGCGTTCCAACCGGAATTCCAGCAAGGTCTGTTGGGCATCGATCAGACTGAGAAAATCGACCGTTCCTGCCATGTAGGCTGCTTCAGACACGCCGATAAGCTGCTTGGCCTTGGGCACAAGCACATCGTCGTACAGCCGCAGTCTGCGGCCGTTATCCTCATACTCATACAGGGCACGCGCCGTCCGTGCGACCAGCTCATTCTCCACATTTTGCTTCTCGTGCTGAGCCCGTCGAGCCACCGCCCGAGCCTGCAATTCGCCGGCCCTATAGCTGCGCCGCCAGATCGGTAGGTTCAGTTGCAGCCCCAACATGAGATCATCCTCACTACCGGACATCCCGCCCATGTTCATCTTCATCCATTCCGCGCCTAAGCCAATATCCGGGTAGAAATTCCGCTTCGCCACATCCACTTCCCGGCGGAGTTGCTCGACATCGAATCCCATCGCTTGAAGTTGCGGATTGCTCTCTTTCATCGCCGTGACGATCGCACGGTGGTCTATCTCCACGGGCTGAATCGACTCCCGTCGCGGCCAGGGCAATGGGGCTTCCGCCGGACGGTTGAGCACCGCGTTCAGCCGCGCCACATTCGGTTCCCTCGACCGCTCCAGGGCATTGAGCCTGTACTGCAGTTCCGCGACTCGGATTTGCGCCCGGATGATATCGGGATGGGTAGCCGTTGCGGTCAGATACTTCGTTCGCGCGATGTCCTCAAAGTGCTGCGTCAGTTCGAGGTTCTCCCTGGCGATCTGAATCGCGCTGGCCAGGTAGAGGTATTCATAGAAAGCTTCCTTTACATCGAAGAACAGTCGCAGCGTCCTTGCTTCGTAGCGTTTCTGAGCCGCCTTGGCCGCTGCCGCTGCCGCATCCGTGCGAGCCTCGATCTTGCCGAACCACGGGAACATCTGCATGATGCCCGCCCGCTGGCGAGTATCGAGTTGCTCGATGAAGTAGTCGTATGTGAATTTCGGATCGGGCAGAGCCCTCGCCTGGGGGACCTGCTCCATCGCTGCCTTCCACTCCTCGAACGCGGCCTTGAGACCGGCGTTGTGCAGCGCCGCGTACCGCAGATACTCGGACAGCGTCTGCGGCGCGTTCGCATCGGCAGCAGGCACCTCCGCGCCGTACACAATGCCGGTCGTGAGCCCCACGACAAAGACCACCGCCGTAAATGTCACTACTCTGAACATCGAGGGCCATCCCTCCAAAATCTGTCATGCATAATCAGGCTCATTGCCGGGCTTCCACTTGATGTTGCAGCCCATGCTGGGCCTTTGCTCTTGCGGCACCGGCCTGCCCTTCAGAGCAGCATCCATCGCCCCGCGTATCAGGCAAGCGGAAGTCGGGCGCTTTTGTCCCAAGCTCAAGCATGGCGGAAGCTGTCATCACCATAGCCCATCCCTTTCCAATGGATGATCCATGCGGATTTCCAAATTCCTATATGCAATCGGGACAATCATGTTCGCAAGATCCTGCGATGTCGCGTTTTTATTCTGCGACTTTCAGCACGATCTTTCCGAACTGCCTCGCCTCCTCCATCTTGGCCATTGCGTCGCGTACTCTGTCCAGCAGAAAGACCTCATCGATTATCGGTCTGAGCTGGTTCACATTGACGGCCGCGAGCATCTGCTGAAAGTCCTGCTTCGAGCCGAGAGTCGAGCCAAGGACGGTGAGCTGATTCCAGTAGAGGACCCGCAGGCCTGTCTCGGCCTTCGCCCCAGTGGTGACTCCGCACAGAACGACTCTGCCGCCTTTGCGAGCGGAGGCGAAATCAAGCGGCCAGACCGCCGCCAATGCCGTGAATGAGCACGCTCTCGCCCGGCTTGATCTGGGCCCGTGTCATGAGCATTCGCCAAGCCGTGACATAGGACAACGCCAGGGCCCCCGCCTCTTCGTCGCTCAGGTGCGGCGGCTTCGGGTAGCAGTTGGCTGCCGGAATCACCGCCTGCTCGGCGAATGTCCCATCCCGGCTGAGACCGATGATCCCGAAGGACGCACACAGAGTCTGTTCTCCCTGACGACAGAACTCGCAATGGCCGCAGCTCAGGGCGGGATTGACGATTACCCGCTCGCCGACGTGGGGGCTTTCTACATTTTCACCCACGGCCGTGACGATACCCACGGCGTCGCAGCCCAGGATGTGTGGCATCTTCAGCTTCGTCCGGCCTATGCGCACCCAGATGTCCAGGTGGTTCAGGCCCGCACAAAGGACCTTCAGCACCACCTCTCCCGCTGCTGCGACGGGCGCCTCAATCTCCGCCACCTGCACAACATCCAAGCCACCGTGTTCACGTATCAGAGCTGCTCTCATACGCCGAACTCCTGAAAGGAACTCCCCACTGCCGTCCACGGCGCATGGACAATGTGTCCCCGCGCCCATTCCCTCGCTATCTTCCATCCCACACCGAACAGGATAGGCAGACGGCTCACACGGAGCGTGAGAAACGATCAGTCACTCGATCTCGCCGAGACGGCCTTTCGACTACTTCGCCTTCACATCGTAGCAGAACAGGACATCGGCATGGCGAAGATACAGCTTTCCGTCCGCGATGACGGGATATGCCCAGGCGGTGCCCGTCGCTCCCGGCCGACTCGGAGGTGTGAACGTGCTCTTCAGGTTGTACTTCTCCGGCGTGGCTTCGACCAGAGCTACGAGGCCATTTTCATAGCGGAAGTACAGATGTCCATCCGCGTACAGGACGCATCCGGAGCCTTTGCCGGGTTGGTCCGCGTGCCACATAATCTTGCCCGTTTTCATCTCGACGCAGGTGGGCTCGCCCTTGTTGTGGTTGTGGCCGCCGTAGATGTAGTCGCCCACCTTCACGAACCCGCCGTGATGGTTCTGGAACTGGTCCTTGCTGAGCCAGTACACTTCCTGGGCCTTCACGCCCTCGCCATCAGGAACGAGTTTGAGCAGGGCTGAGCCTGTCTGATACGCGGTCGAGGTGAAGACATAATCGCCGTCAATCACGGGCGTCGAGATGTTCGCCACTCGGTTGGCGACACGGTTGTAGCCCCACAGGAATCTGCCATCGGCCGAGACACCGAGTATGCCCTCATTCGTCAGTTGCACGTACTGCTTCACGCCGGCGCCCTGGCTGATCCTGATGGAGCAATACCCGGCCTCGTTATTGCCATTGGGGCCGATATCGGGCGTCGAGCATTTCCAGATCACTTCTCCCGTCTTCTTGTTGAGGGCCGCGATCACGGCTTTATGCCCGCCCGGCGTGCACAGCAGCTTGTCACCATCGACCAGGGGCGACTCGCTGAACTTCCAGCCGGGGTTGGATGCCCCGTCCAGATCGGTCAGCAGGTTCTTCCTCCAGACCTCCTTGCCACTGTCGGCGGCGACGCAGACGACGTTCCCATCCGTGCCGATGGCATAGACCAGGTCACCATCCGCCGTCGGCACGCACCGGGGTCCGTCGTTGTGGGGCCCGCCCACGCCGGCCGCCCACAGTCGCTTTTGCGTCTTGAGATCGTAGGCATAGACGAATTGAGCTTTCTTGCCGTCCAACTCGCCGTCACCCATTGTATAGAGCGTGCCATTGGTGATGGAGACCGTGGAATATCCCGGCCCCAGACCGGAGATTTCCCAAAGCAGCTTCGGGCCGTCCTTCGGCCATTCTTTCAGCAGTCCCGTCTCCTGGCATACGCCGTCGCGACTCGGTCCGCGCCACTGCGGCCAGTCCGCCGCCGGGACAGCACCGCCCAGGATCGATAACACAACGCAGACAACCACAGCCGATCTCACAGACACTGACATCTTCACGTCCCTTTCAAACATTGCCATTCAATCTCTCGTGGAGGGTGCGCAGATGATCCGCCACCGATGGGAAGACGATGCACAGCAGGCGGCTATTTCACCCCACTCACGTCAACACACACGAAATCCCCCATGGCGTTCCTCGCGTAGATCCGCCCATTGGCCAGCACCGGCATGGTCCAGCACTTGCCTTCAAGGATCCGTGCGGAGGCCAACTCTTTGTACCCCGTTGGCACAGCCTCGACGATGGTCAGCTTCCCCGCGTCGCTGAGCACGATCAGCTTGCCGTCGGCCAGCATCAGGCTGCCCGTGCCGACGTCCGGGCCCGACCACTTCACATCGCCCGTCTGGAAATCCAGGCATACGACGCCCTTTGTCTTGCCCGTATCGACGCCGTACACATGTCCCTTCCACAGGACCGAGCTGCTCAGCCAGTTCTGCAGATTCTTGTGGCTCCAGACAGGGATGAGTTTCTCAGGTTCCATCCGAAATAGTGCCGCTCCTGTCCCCAGACCCGAGCACACGAACAGCTTATCCCCGGCGACAATCTGGTCCGGGATATTCTCATCGTGCATGGTCGTCCAAGGCTGCTTCCAGAGAACCTGCCCGGTCGCGGCGACAACGCCATACAGTCCCCTGTGCCCGAGAATCACGGCACAGCTTTTGCCCTGCTGCTCATAGGGCACCGCAGACGCATAGCCCGCCGGGCCTTTTTGAGCACCCCAGGCCAAGCCGCCGTCCTGCTTGCGCAGGGCCGTGCCATAACTGCCGGCGTTCAGAACGATCAGGTCGCCGATGATGACCGGCGAGCCGGCAAGACCCCAGTTGGGCGGCTCCACCCCGTAATCCTTCCCCAGATGCTTCTGCCACACGACCGCCCCGTTCTGGGCGTCGACGCAAAACACGTGCCCGTGCTTGCTCAGGGTATAGACCTTGCCCGCCTCCACCGTGGGCGTCGCATTGGGGCCGCCCTCGTAGTTCTTGGGCAGCAGAGGCGAAAGATAGGCGTGCTTCCAGATTTCCGCTCCTGTGCCGGCATCGAGGCACCACAGGATGTCATGCTGCTCAGCCTCTTTGGCGTCCCCCGACTTGCCCGTATTGCCGAAGGCGTAGACACGGCCGCCACTGACAGCGACGGAGGCAAAGCCCGTGCCAATGGACTTACGCCACAGGATCTTCGCGCCCCCCTCCAGCCGATCCCAGCGCCAGTCTGTCTCGGCCGAGATGCCGTTGCGGTGGGGTCCCCGCCAGTTCGGCCAGTCGTCCGCACGCGTGACATCGCGGCTCCAAAGAATCGCCATGGAGACAACGACAGCCGAGACCACCAATTGCAGCGACCTTCCCACCATCCAGCCCTTTCAAGATATATAGCATTTGCATGGATTTGCGCCTTCAGGAGTACCAACGGGCCTGTCAGCCTGTTCAAATCCATGGTAGCCATATATACTTGTCCCGGCAACAACTGTTCGTGAATTTGTGAAGAGGAGACAATCTATGAGAAGAGTCAGTCGCCGCGATTTTGTCAGGAGTTCGGTGGCCGCCGGGGCGGCCGTTTCCGCCATCGCCGGACCGGCCACGGCCTCGGCTGCGGCCTCATCCGACGAAAAGGTGAGGATCATCGCCATCTCATGCAGTCCCCGCAAGGGCAAGACCACGGCCGCCGCATTGCAGGTTTGCCTGGATGCAGCGAAGGAGGTCAGCCCCAAGATCGAAACCGAGCTGATCGAGTTGGCCGGGCTGAAGATCAATGGCAATGTCGCGGCAGGCGTCCCCCTGGAGGCGGGTGAGCGGGATGACTTTCCCACACTGGTCCCGAAGCTCAAGGACCCGAAAGTCCGCGGCATCATCATTGGCACGCCTGTCTACTTTGGCAATATGACCTCGCTGTGCAAGGCGTTTCTGGAGCGCTGCATCATCCTGTACCAGCCGGACTACGCCCTGAGCAACAAGGTGGCCGGCGTCGTGGCGGTGGGCGGCTCGCGCAACGGCGGCCAGGAGGCGACGATCCAGTCCGTGCAAATGTCCCTGTTCTGCCAGGAGATGATTCTCGTCGGCAACGGCCGGCCCAGCTCACGTCTCGGCGGGACCGTCTGGAGCGGCGCCGAGGGCGGCGTGCTGAAGGATGAGTACGGCATGACAACGACAAAGACCCTCGGCCGTCACGTCGCGGAGGTTGCCTTGCGAATGGCCGGACCGAGCCGCCCCGCTTAGGACCCGTGCTGCTCTTTGAAGGCCAGCGCCCCGGTGGGACAGGCCTGAACGCATTGTGCCGCCGCGACCTGGAGCCCATCCGCCAGCGAGGCGTCGAATGGCACTGTGACGCGTACGTCGAAGCCGCGGCCGACAAACGTCAGCCCGAGTTTCTCCTTGGACGCTGAGGCGATCTGGATGCAGATGCCGCAACTGATGCATTTGCCTGGCTCGTAGATGATCTCCGGATGCTCGGTTCGCTGGACGAATCGCCGCCGGTCGGCTTTGTATCTCGCCTGCCGGGCGCTGTAGGCCCGCGCGTATTGTCTCAGCAGGCATGCATCCGGCTTGCGGCAGTCACAATGCAGGCACCGAAGGGACTCGGCAACGGCCTCCTCGCCGGTAAACCCGCCAGCATCGCCAGAGGGCTTTCGCCTGGCTTCCTTGCCGGCCGAACGCAGAAAGAGTTCCATCTCCCCCTCCTGGAGCTTGCCCATCCGGCTGTTGAACGTTCGTTCAGTCCCAACGACCTGTTCACCAGTCAGGTACTGCCGGACCGATTCTGCCGCTTCCTTGCCATCGGCAACCGCACGCACGGTCAATCGGCGTTTCCGCACGGCGTCACCGCCCGCGAACACCCCGCGCACGCTTGTCATACTCGTCCGGCCGTCAACCTCGATGCCATCGGAGGACACCTCCACGCCCAAACTCTCTGCGTCACCAGGCTTCAACTCGCCGGTGGCGATGAATACGGCGTCGAACTGCCTGCGGATTTCCTCCATCGACAGAGTGACACCCACCCGCGTGCCGAACTGGAATGTCACGCCCAGTCTCCCAATCTGTGCGACCTCCATCTTCAGCACGTCACGCGGCAGATCGTCCTCCGGCACGCCGTAGCGGAGCATGCCGCCGGGCTCGTCGTGGTCGTCGAAAATGGTGCAATCGAAACCGTCCTGCTGCAGGTAGTACGCCGCCGCCAGCCCCGCAGGGCCGGCCCCAACGATCGCGACGCGCTTCCCCCGCCTCTGCGACATCGCCGGCGTGAAGGGTTCGTCTGATTGCAGGTCAACATCCGCGACATATCGCTTCAACAGGCAGATGGCGACCGCCTCATCGTGCTGCCTGCGCCGGCAGGCCTTCTCGCACGGGGCGGGGCAGATTCGCCCCAGCACCGCCGGCAAGGCGATGTCCCGCTTTACCGTGGCAACGGCATTCTTCAAATCCCCAGCCGCGATCTGGCGGATCATCTGCGGGATATTCATATGGGCCGGGCAGCCCATCTGGCAGGGCCCCACGCAATCGCCCACGTGATCGCTCAGCAGCAGCTCAATCGCCGCTTTTCTCGCATCGGAGACCTCTGCACTACTGTTTTCAGCCTGCATCCCGTCCCGGACGATGGTGCCGCAGGCCGGCACAAGACCGTTCACACCCGTCACCTTGACCACGCACACCATGCAACTCGTCGTCGCCTCGTGGCCGCGCAGGTGGCACATCGTCGGGATCGAGATCCCGAGCTTCTCTGCGGCGTCGAGAATTGTCGCCCCAGCACTGACCTCCACTTCGCGGCCATCGATCGTAATCTTCGGCATGGCTATTCCACTCGAACCGCATCGGAGGGACAAACGACCTTGCATGTCCCGCACCGTGTGCATTTCTCGTCCATAATCTCGTGTTTCTCATACGGCTTCATTTCGATGGCCTCCGTCGGGCAGTGCTGGGCGCAGAGCGTGCAACCGATGCAGTCCTCGGTGATCGTGTACTTGATGAGCGCCTTGCACTTGCGGGCGGGGCATCGGCCCTGAACGTGCGCCTCGTATTCATCGCGGAAGTACCGCATCGTCGAGAGGACCGGGTTCGGGGCCGTCTTGCCCAGCCCGCAGAGACTGCCCTGCTTGATGATTCTCGCCAGGTGTTCGAGCTCGTCGAGATCCGCCGCCTCGCCCTTGCCGGCACACAGCCGGTCAAGAATGTCCAGCATCCTGCGGGTCCCGACCCGGCAGAACGTGCACTTGCCGCAGGACTGGTTCTGCGTAAACTGGAGGAAATACCTCGCGATATCGACCATGCAATCCGTTTCATCCAGCACGACCAGGCCGCCGGAGCCCATCATCGCCCCCGCCTCCGTCAGCGTCTCGTAATCCACGGACAGGTTGTCCTTCGTCGCCGGGATGCACCCGCCGGAGGGTCCGCCCACCTGCACGGCCTTGAATCTCAGCCCGCCCGCGATGCCCCCGCCGATCTCCTCGACGATCTGGCCCATCGAAATGCCCATGGGCACCTCGATCAGGCCGCCCCGGGCCACCTTGCCGGCCAGAGCAAAGACCTTCGTGCCCCTGCTCCTGCCGGTCCCGATGCGAGCAAATGCCTCGGCCCCATTGCGGATGATCCAGGGCACGGCCGCGTACGTCTCCACGTTGTTGATCAGCGTCGGGCGTCCCCAAAGGCCCTTCTGTGCCGGGAACGGCGGCCGCAGCCTGGGCATGCCGCGACGGCCCTCGATACTCGCCAACAATGCCGTCTCCTCCCCACATACGAACGCGCCTGCCCCCGCCACGATTCGCAACTGAAGCGAGAAGCCCGTGCCCAGTATGTTGTCGCCCAGGAACCCGCGCTCGCGGCACTTCTCCAAAGCCTCGGTGACTCGCTTGATCGCCAGCGGGTACTCCGCCCGGATATAGAGATGGCCTTCATGAGCACCGACGCATCTGGCCGCGATAATCATGCCCTCCAGAATCCGATACGGGTAGGACTCCATCAGCATGCGGTCCATGAACGCGCCGGGGTCGCCCTCATCGCCGTTGCAGACGATGTGTTTTGCCTCGCCGTCGGCGGCGCGAACGGCGGACCACTTGAGGTGCGTCGGAAAACCAGCGCCGCCCCTGCCTCGAAGGCCGCTGGCCTCGATCTGCGCGATCACGGCCTGGGGATCGAGCTCTTTGATCGCCCTGTCGAGGGCTTTGAATCCGTCATTCTGCAGGTACTCATCCATGTCCGTCGGGTCGATGTGGCCGCAGTGTTCCGTGGAAATGTGAATCTGCCGGCCGAGGAAATCCGACACGGCCCTGTCGCGCACGTCGATCGAATACCGCGTGACGGGCTGCGAGTCCTCGTCGGTCAACAGGCGATCCAGGGCCTTGGAGAGGGTATTAGAAAGTCTCCTGTGCGGCCCCCTTATGCCGAAATGCCGCTGGACGATGGGCGCTGCGTCCTCCGGCTGCACCCGGGCGTAAAGGAACGACGCTCCGTTCGGCTGGACGATCTCCAGCAGAGGCGTCTGGTGACACATGCCGACGCAGCCGACCCGCTTCACCGGCACCCTCGCGCCGGCCCGCGCCAACGCATCCTGTAGAGCCTCATGCAGCCTGCCGCTGCCGCGAGCGACGCAACATGAGCCCAGTCCAATACGAATCTCCCCACGGGCACCGGGCTTCGCACGCCGCAGGCGGCGCGGTCGTTCGGCGGCCCGGGCCTGTTCCAGCCGGAGAAAATCGTTGATGACCTTCGAGACGATCTCGCGCGTCAGATGCCCGTACGTCACCTCGTCGATCTGCGCGGCCGGCGCCAGCGTGCAACAGCCTAAGCATGCGATCCGCTCGACCGTGAACAGCTTCTGTGCATCCGTATCCTCGCCGTCCGGGATTTGCAGGTATCGTAAGAACTCCTCGTAAACCTGCTCGGCCCCCTTGACGTGGCAGGCGGTGCCCACGCAGACGTGGATGATGTGACGCCCCGCGGGACGATGGCGGAACTGGTCGTAGAATGTCGAGACGCCTGCGATGGCCGCCGGTGAGATCTCCGTCAGCTCACAGACGCGATGCAGAGCCTCCCGCGGCAGATACCCGTAGCGCCCCTGGATCGCCTGAAGGATCTCCAGCACCTTCTCTTTGCCGGTGCCGACCTTCCCGACGACCTCGTCAACGAATGTCAAATCCAACTGTTCCATAGAACTCAACGCAATGACTCACGGGGCTTTGCCGATGCAGTACAGGTGCTCGGCCCCCCGCAGATAAATGCGGCCGTCCGCAAACGCGGGCGAAGCGAAACACTCCTCGCCAAGCTCGCACGTCGCGATCTCCTTGTACTCAGGCCCGATTTGGGCGATGTGCATGATCCCTTTCAGATCAAGCAGGTAGAGTTTGTCGTCCACGATACCCGGGGACGCCCGACACTCCTCCTTCAAATCCATCTCATAGAGCTTTTTGCCGTCCTCCACGTTGCAGCAGAGGAGCAGGCCGCCACTCTCGAGCGTGTACACGTACCGGCCGTCGCTGACGGGCGAGCAGATGTCCGGGCCGCTATCCTCCATGTGCCACACAACGTGCGTCTTGGTGACGTTGCCCTGTCCCGTCGGCTTGACGGCGACCACCTGGGAGTACGGCTCGATCGCAATAACGAGACCGCCGGCATAGATCGGCGACGGGGCCACGTCGCCGCCCACGCATTCGGCCCGCCACAACTCGGCGCCGTTGGCCGGGTTGTAGGAGATGACGAACGGTTTGGCCACGGTGATCAACTGGGGCCGGCCCGCTATGTCGACAACAATCGGCGTTGTCCAGGAGTTCGGCGTCTCGCGCTTCGCCTCCCAGGCGATTTTCCCGGACTGCCCGTCCAGCGCGATGAAGCGGGACTTGCCTTCCTTGCCGTCGCCCTGATCGAATTGAATGAGGACCAGCTTCTCGTACGTCTCCAGCGAGGACGCGTAGCCGTAGGAGCTGTCGGGCAGGCCCAGGTTCCTGTGCCACAGCCGCCTGCCCTGAAAGTCGAACCCGGCCACGTCGCCCGTAGGGAAGATCGCATAAACCCGCCGCCCCTCGGTCGCCATGGTCGAAGGCGCGTAGCCCGTGTCCTCCATGACATTCAGCTCCTTGTCCTTCGGCAGCGGCACGGTCGGCACATCGCCCGTCCACAGGAGTTGGCCCGTGGCAGCATCAAAGCAGTATACCTGCCGCTTGTTGGGGTCTGCGCCGGACATGAAAATCCGATCCTTCCAGACGACGGGGGAATTTCGCCCGGGCAGCGGCACCTTGGACTTCCACAGAATCCCCTCGCCGGTCTTGCCGTTCCATTGGGTGGGAATGTTGCTGTAGGCGCTGATGCCCGCCCCGGCCGGACCCCGGAAGCGAGGCCATTGTTGGCGCATCTCCTCTGCGGTGGCGAACGCCGGTCCTGAATCCTCGGGTTGTGCAAATCTCACCCATCTGCTCATCGCGAGAAGCAGTCCGCTGAGGACGAGAACTGCCAAAGCGCCGACCACCGCCAGCCGGGCCTGTTTTGCTTCCTGCATCTGCATCAATCCTATATCCGGCTGATGTTGCGGCCGGGGCAGTTCCTTCTTCATCTTGCCTGCGATTCCGCCGGCCACGAGCAGAACCACCACGCTGCCGAGGAGCATGTGCGTCGCCTTGCGGGCAAAGTCCAACCGCCAGATCCTGTCACGACGGATCTTAAGGTCCAACCGCCGGACTTGCGACACAAGTTCCTGATTCGCCGGCTCCTTCTGGATCCGCAGCTTCAGGGCCGCCAGCCTGTTCTCTCGCCACGGCTGTATGACGCCGCTGCCAATGAGGTTCGTCACAAGCAGTGCCGTGAAGACCGCCGAGAAGACAGCGGCCACAATGGTCGTGTTTCGCGCGGTCCAGTACCATACGCCGTTATCACGCGTACGAGTTTGTTCCGTTGCCTGTGTCATCAACGCCCCGCCACTACGCCCTTGTTCTTCTTCCACCGCTCGCGTTCTTTCGGACAGTACTGGTAGCATCGTCCACATGCAAAGCAACTCGCCCGATCCGCCTCATACTCGCTGCGCCTGCGTCGAACGGAGAGAGCCACGAGCTTGCCGGCGACGACAAGTCCGAGGAATCCGCCAAGCAACGTGCCGCCGATGGCAAAGCGGTCACGAATTGCCGTGGCCTCCTGATAAAGCTCCTCGGTGGTCCGCCCCGTCGCCCGGAACGCATCGCTGGCATTGGTCGTGCCCTCGACTCTCCCCGTCTCTTCCAGGTAAACGCGCTCCGCGGTTCGGACCCTCGGATGGACGCGAGCCAGCCGCTCCTTCAGGGTATAACCGCCCCAGCCGCCGGCGGCAACCAGCACCGGCAGCAAAAGGAGAAACAAGGCAAGCCGTCGCTTGGCGATCTTGTATTCGCCCTGGGGCCAGTCCCCGGTCGGCTCGCGGATAGCCCCGAAGGGACAAGCGCCCTCGCACAGACGACACTTGATGCACTCGTTCGGCGTGATGGTCACGCGCCACTTGGAGAGGCGCGACATCTGGCGGAGCAGGACGCCGTAGGGACAGAGGAAGCGACAGTACGGCCGCCCTATGAAGAGACCGATCAACAGAAGAGAGGCACCGATGATGAGGACGTTCCAGTTGCCGCTGAGCCGGAAGAAACCGACGAATGGGTCGTACCGGCAGATGAGAAAAGCGTTGCCTATCGCCGCGAAGAGCACCGCCGCGCCGAGATAGGTGTACGCCATCAGCCGCAACCCGCTCTCTAACCAGCGAGGGACCACAACCGGGTGGATGAGCACGGCGTCCTGAATCGCGCCGAGCGGGCACACCGCTCCGCAGAATGTCCGGCCGACGAATAGCGTAAAGACCAACGGGAGAACAAAGAATATCCCCGCCGTGAGAGGTATGGCGTAGCTGCTGTCAAAGATGGTCAGAGTGACGTTCTGGATCGCCCCGATGGGACAGATGCAGCCATCCCGCCAGAAGCCAAAATACAACAGGGCAAAGAGCATCAGAGCGAAGATGGCACGGCGACTGCGCCTCTTGAGGATCAGATACGTTGCCAGCAACAGCGCCGCCAGCAGGACCGCCGCGTCGATGTACTCATGGATGGCGGGTAGCGCCGGCGGCGAGGTCGTCTGCGGGAACTGGTAGCCGCTCTCAAATTCAGGTGGCGGAAAACGCAACTCGCCCAGCGCATCCAAAGACGGAATCAGCAGGACAATCATGAAGGCTGTGATACGGGCCCAGCGCGTCATTGTTTGCGTTCCACCCCTTTGAGCAAGTACGGCTGGTCCGCGGGGACTCGCTTGAACGCACCCGAAGGACAGGCGGCTGCAATGGCACACTCGTTGCAGTTCTTGCACCGGTCGTGACGCACCTGGAGGAACAGCGAGCCGTTGCCAAAAGCCAGGCATCCCTTGACGCACTTGCCGCAGCCGTTGCACAGGGCCTCGTCGATCGTGTACTCGTAGTAGGGGTCCTCGACGAAGGTCCGCTGGATGGCCCCCGTGGGACAAAGGGCGTTCTCCGCACTGGTGTCCAAAGCGGTAGGCTCCGGGACCAGATACCCCGTGCAGAGATCGCAATACCCGCACAGGGCATAGGCTTGCACGCACTTGACGGCGGACAGCTCGAGCACACAGTACGTGGCGCAGTTGCCGCACTGGATGCAGATATTCGGATCGATCTGCCAGACGGTGTTGTCCCGATTGTTCCTGGCGGCGGTCAAGCCGGCGGCGGTGCCCAGGCCCCCCAGGCAGGCGCCCCAGAGACCTTCCCGCAGGAATTTGCGGCGATTCAGGCTATTGCTGTTATCTGCCATCGCGAGTCCTCGCAAACGTGAGCTTGGCCGAAAGCGCGCGGGGCAAGCCGCAGTCCTCAAAGACCTCGCAACCGGAGCAGACGCCCCGGTTGACACACTTGCCCTCGCGTTCGAGCCTGCGGCGTTTCGTGACGGCGACGCCCCCGACGACTCCGAGCAGCGCCAGGCTCACATTGCGGAGCATGCTGCGAAAGAACTGCCTGCGAGCGTGTATAGGCTCTTTCATCGTCTCACGTCTTTCCTGCTGAAGATTTTGACCGCGTTGCCGAACGGGTCGAGGACATAGATTCGCCCATCCGCTCCGGCCGCCACGTCGAAGGCGGGCCCCTGACATTCCTCGGGGGTCTCGCAGATTTTCATCAGGCTGCCGCCGGTCAATTGTGCCGGGCCGGCGACCACGCCGACGAAACCACCGTCGCTGTTGTAGGTCTTCACCCGCACCAGACCCTTCTCGCTGGTGACGAAACCGCCGTCGGGCAGGATCGCGAAGTTCACGGGATTGCAGCAGCCGCAGAAACCCTCGATCTTAACGGAGCGCTGCCCCCACCAGAATTCAAGATTGCCGTCAACTGTGTACGCCTCGATTCGGTTTCGGCCCGGATTGACGACGCGAAGCAGGCCGTCGCGGGAGACAGCGAGATCGAGATGAGGACTTGGAACGATGAGGCCCGGGACATTCCTGTCGGGGTCCTTCTCGCCAATGTGGCCGACGAGCGTGCCGGCGGTATCATAGTGCAGCACGATGCGATGTCCGGCATCCGCGACGAAGACACTATCCCTGTGCCTGACGATGCTCGTCAGGACGGCTTCATCGCCCAGGCTGTCCCACGATGCGGTGCCTTTGCCCTGGGCGTTGAGCACTTCGACGTGGTCAGCCAAGCCGACGTAGATGCCGCCATCCTCCGCGACCGCCAGGCATCGTGGCTCGCCTGACAGTTCCATCATTCGCTCGAAATTGCCCGCACTACTGAACATGCGGATTGCCCTATCGCCGGCGACATACATCCGCCCACTTGCGTCCAGAGCGATGGCACGTGACTGCTTGAAGCCCGTGCTCACAGGCGGGCCGGACTGGGTATAGAGAATGAGATTGGGGTCGATCCTGGCCAGCTCGCGGAGGTCATAGGCATACTCGCCGCTCAGGCCGCTGCCTTTCTCGCCCGTCGTATCGAACCGTACGACCGCAATGACGGCGAGCACGACCGCCGCGACTACGAGCACGGCGACGGCCCAACGGGTATCTATCTTTCCAAAACCTCTCTGCACGGTTCTATCCTATGCCCTTATCCGGCAATCATTTACGGAAAGTCCATCATAGCAGATCGACGCGGCTTCATCAACGCCCTACTGTCGGGCGATGTCGAGACAGACCATTCGCGTCAGGTCCCGCACGATCAATCTGCCCGAGGCCACCGCCATGGGCCCCCACGTTTCGAGCCCGTCCATGACCTTGGCCCGGGCCAACTGCACGTATCCGGAGGACGTCGCCTCGACCAGCGTCAACACGCCCGAATCGTCGAGCACATAGAGGAGCCCGTCGGCGATCACGTACGGGCCATAACCGAACCTGTTCGCGCTCGTGCTGCCCCAGACCACATTGCCCGCCAGGTCGAGGCAAATCAACTGCTTGTCCATGCCCACGCCGTAGACGTAGCCATTGTAGAAGATCGGTGTCTGCTGCATCGTGCCAAAGACATCCGTCGCATGCCTGAATTCCGTCTGAGCGGTTATCGTGCCGTCGGTCTCCACGAGACGGAGCATCATGCAGCCATTGTCATACTGCCCATAACCGGCGGTCAGGAAGATCCTGTCCTCGCCAACGACCACGGGCACGGGCACATTCGTACGCACCTTCCACTCCTTTGTCTTCCACAGGACCGCGCCGTCCGTTGCCGAGACGCCGACGACCCCGCCCGCGTCCGTCAATCCGCCGCAGTAAACGTAGAAGCGTTTCCCCTTGAACTCCATGGGCATGATCGACGAGTGCGTCATCACCCATTTGTCTGGGTTTGGGGTCTTCCAGACGATCTCGCCCGTGGCGCAATCGACGGCGATCATGAGCACGTCCCCGGCCGGTGCGATGATCGCCTTGTTGCCATCGATCAGCGGGCACTGAGCGGCGTACCACTGGGGGATCACCGTGCCGAATTCCTTGACGAGGTTCAACATCCAGCGGAACTCACCGGTATTCGCATCGAGGCACGTGACATGTCCCTTGGGCCCCAGCGTGACGACGTACCTATCCGTCACCGCCGGCACAGTCCGGCTCATGCCGTGAAATCGCTTGATCTTCACCGGGTAGGAGTATCGCCATATCTCTTTACCATCCGCCAGCGAGAGGCACCGAACGGCATCGGCCTGCTTCGCCTGGTCGTAGTCGAGGATGTAGACTCTGCCGGCCAGGACCGCCGCCCCCGCGTAGCCTTCTCCGACCTCGACGGACCAGAGGACGCGAGGCCCCCCTTGGGGCCATTGCCTGCTCAAGGACACCCTCTCGGGACTGATTCCGTCGCCGTTCGGACCCCGGAGCCGAGGCCAGGCGCCGGGCAGGTCCGCAGGGACACCGTCGGATTTCGCCAGCGTGCCGGCAATCTTGATGGCGTCGCTATCCCCCAGAGCATTGGCGGGCCTGTTATCGGCGCCGGGCAGCCGCTCCTGGAGACTGACGGCCGCATCAGCGCTGAGCCAGAGGTACATCAACAGCGCAACGCCCGCGGCGGCGAATGACATTGGTATGATGTCGGCAATCGAGAATCTCTTCATCGGTCGTCCTGAATCACCTTGCCCTATTCATGTCTGAGCGCATCGAGCAGCCCGCCGCGCAGGGCCAGCGTGCCGGCGAGCCACACCCATGCCGCCCCGCTAAGCCCGATCGCTGCAATCGTCACGAGCAGCCCGGCGAACGGCACCTGTCCGCCCCGTGACTGCAGGGCGGGAATCACAGCCACGACAGCCGCGACCACTCCGCACCCCAAACCCACCAGGCACAGGGGCCAATGCTCGTAGAACACCATGCGTTTGAGACGCCCTTTATCAAATCCCACGGCCCGCAGCATCGAAAGCTCGCCGCGTCTCTCAAGCATGTTGCGAAGCACGACCAGCCCCAGGCCGATACTGCCGAGCACAAGTCCCAGGCTGCCGAGGACCGTGAAAATCGACAGATACGTGTTCTCCACCGCGTCGAAGACGGCCAGCCGCTCTCTCGTCGGCGTCAGCATCAGCCCATAATCCCTCAGGCCCGACGACAACTCCTGTGCCACGGCATCTGTCGTGCCTGCCGGAGCGTCGATCAGAAATACCTGGTACCCGTCCACGGATGGGAACCGGGCCGTAAACTCATCTTCTGCGATGACCAGGCTCCCCTGCAAGACGGAACTCTCCAGCATACCCACAATGCGCACGCGGAACGGCCGGCCCATTTCATCCGCGTACTCCAACTCGTCGCCAACCTTCTTACCCAAGGCCCATTTGATCGTCGGCTCATCGCCCACAGCCGGCACAAATCCCTCCTGCGGGTCCTTGCGAAGCAGGTCCCATCCTTTCTTGTCCCCTGCCTCGGATGCGGCCGCGAACGTGAATGCCTGTCGCTGCCCCAATGCCTCCTCCTGCACACCCAAGAGTCGCGGCCGCTGCGCCCGGTTCAGGTTCAGGCAGCTTGCGTCATCGCCCTCACGCACGCGGAATTGAACCGTTCCGGAGTCTTCGAGCCTGCCACCACCAAGCCTGAGCTGTTTCCGTCCGGCCTCGCTGTTCAAGTCATAGAGAATCCCGACGGACGACTCCCCATACAGAGCAAAGCCGCCCGTGCCGGACGCCCTGCTCGCAGGTCCCGCCGGCGGACTGCGGCGATTCGCCCCGACCGCCACGACCATGAATACGCCGCAGGCCAGCAGCCCGATGACAGCCAGACTGCGCCCGCTGCGTCGCGTTGCGCTGCGAAAGCCAAGCCCCCTCAGCGAGAGCATGGGTCTGTCCCAGCCTCCGATGATCCGCAGCGTTGCGTAGCTCAGACCCAGAGTCCCAAGCAACAGCAACGCACCTGCACCAAAGAACACCCCCGCGACGGCCTGGCTGTCGCCACCCCTCACGACGATCAGAAGAACAGCCACACCGATGAACGCCACGACAGCCACGGCAATGCCGAACCGGCCTCGCAATGCGGATTTGCGGGTCGTCAGACCTTCCTCCAGATTGCCGGTCAACAATTGACGGACAGGCCGGGCCGTCTGCCTGCGAAGCGTGATCCAGATCGCGAATAGTGCGGCAACCAGACCGCCTAATCCGCCGGCAGACAAGCTCGTACTATCTGCGTGGAAGTAAATCCTTACGCCGCCGACCGCCCCACTCCAGAACGTCGAAAGGCCGTAGACCATCAACTGAGTGTAGAGCAGGCCGGCCCCGACACCGACGAGTGTGCCGAGCAAGGCGATGAGTCCGCCTTCAGCAAGAAGCAGCCGCTTGATCCGCTTTGCGGGCCAGCCGACCGCCAGCAACATTCCGGTCTGTACGCTGCGGCTCTCCACGCCAAAGACGAAAAGCAGGCCAACGAGGATGACCGCCGAGGCGATCAGAAACATGCTCAAGCCGAGGAAAAGCTCGCCGAAGTCGGTGCCCTCACTGCCCGCCTGCAGGCCCCGCTCCCGCACCGGCTGAAAAAGCAGGCCGACCGTAGCCGGATCAATCTCGCTCCTGAGCCGCCGATCGAGCTCCTGCGCGAGCCCTTCCCGCCACGGGTAACGCACCGCAGTCAGGTTCCCATAGCGATTGTGCCAGATTGCCTGTCCGGCTTCCAGAGTAATGAACGCTTTCGGCGTGCCGCGGTACTCGTCCCAGTACTGCTCGTCTTTCGGACGTATGTTGTCGAGATTGATCGGGATGCCCGGCTTCCAATCCCGGCAGTTCTCGACGTCCGCCAGGCCGGGGAATTGGGGCATCAGGCTGGGGTCTCTTGCCGGACCATCGAGAGGGACGATCCGAACCACCTTGAAGCGGCGCTGCTCCTCGTTGAGCTGACGCCTGGGGCCGATGACGTAGCAGGTAAGCTCGAGTGCATCACCGACCCTGGCCCCCAGATCATCAGCCAGCCACTGATTGATGACGATCTCGTCGGGTCGCATGCCTTGCGGCAGCAGGCTCGCCGCCCCTGTGTCCCCCCCCACCGCCGCCACCATCGAATACGGCGTCGCCTTGTCGCCCAGACGAATCCTGTTAACGAAATAGGCCAGGACGCCGGCCGCACCCTTATCGGCCTTCACGGCCCCGGCAGCAAGCGGCTCATCGATGAAGATTCGCCCGCTGCGAAGCTCCAGCACGTTCTGCGGCTCGAGATGCCGAAGCTCCAGGCCTGCGTCGGCCAATTGCCAGGTCCTCTGAACAGCCGCATTCACTTGCGCCGCGGTAATTCCAGGCTCGAGGCCGGCCGCGAGCAGCATATTCACCCGGCCCTGCTGCCCGATCTGTTCTGCCAGCCAGGGCAATGGGACAAACACGTTGAGCGGAGCCGCCTGGTTTGCCTGGAGATCGAATCGGCCGAAGGCGGAATCCCCCGCAACGGCCCGGACCTTTAGGCGAGAGGCTGTCGTGCGGTCTTCATCGGATACCAGCGGGACATCACGAGGCATCACGCCCGACTTCTCGACCCGCAGGACCACTTCATCGCCAGGCGTGACTCTAAGCTCCTTTGCCACGGATTCGCTCACGACGAGACCATCGTCCACTCCTGGCTCGAATGGATCCTGCCTCGGGCCGGCCGCATAGAACTTGTCGTTCACGCCGAGCACGCGGACACGGTTGATTCGTCGCGAGCCATCCTCGTTCGTGATGATGCCGGACACCTGCAGAACGGGGGCCACCGTGCCGCCGAGCGGCTGTTGCAGATCGTCGACGAGCTGTGCCCGGAAGAAACGCCCTTGCGGCATGACGGCAAACTCGACCTGTCCCAAGCGGTCATCGAGCGTCTTGCGAAGTGTGTATCGCACCGAGTCGCCAATCGCCAGGCCGCCGGTCAGCACCGCCGTTGCGACGGCGACGGCCAGGAGGACCGCCAAGTTGGTCCGCCAGTAGAAGCGCAAGCTGCGAGTGACAAGTCGCCAGAAGCTCATACGTGGCCTCTGTCGTGCAGCGTCCCGCCGCCCAGCTCCATGACGTGTCCGATCCGCCCGGCCAGCTCTCGCGAATGTGTCACCACGACCAATGCCACTGCCTCATCGCGGTTCAGCTCGACCAGCAGCTCGGCGATGCTCCATGAAGTGCTTTCATCCAGCGAGCCGGTTGGCTCGTCCGCCAACAGCAGCTTCGGCTTGTTGATGAGGGCCCTCGCCACGGCAACCCGTTGGCGCTGTCCGCCGGATAGCTCCCCGGGCCGGTAGGACATGCGATCCTTCAAGCCCACGCGGACGAGCAATGTTTCCGCTCTCTCCCGCAGCTCCCGCGGCGATGAATCGTTTGGCCCGGCAAGCGTGGGCACAAGAACGTTCTCGAGCACCGTGCATTGCGGCAGCAGGTGATGCAACTGGAACACGAATCCAATCTCCCGGCTGCGTATCCGTGCCAGCTCGTCATCGGCGAGTTTTGCGAGGTCCCTTCCGTCAAACATGACGCGGCCGGTCGTGGGGTGGTCCAGTCCCCCGATGATATTCAGCAGCGTGCTCTTGCCACAGCCGGAGGGGCCGATGATCACGATCGACTCGCCCCGCCCGACGTGCAGATTGATACCTTTCAGCACGCGCGCCGCGCCGGGCTCATCGGGCCTGCCATAGCTCTTTGTCACGTCAATAAGCTCGATCATCATGTCCCCATCAGGATGTCCGGCCAACCTGTTCGTAGATGCGGATCATCTCTGCCGCCGTCCGCTCGATGTTGAAGGCCGTGAGCATCCCCGCCCGGCCCTGTGCACCGAGCCGCCGGGCCGCCGGCAGGTCCAGTAACAATGGCGACAATGTCTCGGCGAGTTTCTCGGCCGTATTGGGTTCGTATAGCACACCGCCGCCCGTCAAGGCAAGCGTTTCCGGGAATGACCCGATGGCCGGCTCGACGACCGGCACGCCCATCGCCAACGCCTCAAGCACATACAGGCCGTACGCGACGGGCTGTAGCTCGGGCACCGACAAAACGGTCAGACTCTTCAGAAACTCGTG
>Ga0315274_10004416_pt1 | contig 20661 bp, 9 predicted proteins | sample YL17G02_20_MG_FD_203700 | JGI IMG/M metagenome (GOLD analysis project Ga0315274, IMG submission 203700) | Sediment microbial communities from Yellowstone Lake, YNP, Wyoming, USA - YL17G02_20 | ecosystem: Environmental > Aquatic > Freshwater > Lake > Sediment | place: USA: Wyoming | collected...
TGCCGGAGCAGCAAGTGTTTCTGCACGTGAAGGCGCGTGATGACGACGGGCCGGCCAAGTGCTCTATCGCAATAGAGTTGAACGGGCGAGCGCTCTTCGAGGGTCGTAACGAGTTCTCAGCAGAGGGCTGGGAAATCCGCAAGTTTCCCATACCGGCGGACGCCCTGAAAGAGGGACAGAACAGCCTGGTCATCGCCAACCGGGAGACCAGCGGACAGGTCGGGAACCCGCCCTGGTTTATGGTCGCCAGGTGCGCGATAGCGGGCAGCGAGTTAGTCTTCACGCGCGACCTAAGCAAGGACTTCTGGATCACGCTGCCAACAGCGCTGCGCGAGTTTCCGGAGCCGCTGCCGCCGGGACAGAAGCCCGGGTTCAAGATTCGCGGCATCAAGGGCTGGATGTGGAAGCCCGAGCAGTACCTATCGGAAATCCCGGTGCTCGCGAAGTACAAGATGAACTTCCTCATGAACTGCTATACGAGCATGTGCGACGTGGAGCACTACGCGTGGGGCAATCCGGAAGTCAATCGGTGGTGGGAAGACCTGCCGGAGTCGAAGAGGAAGGCCTATGAGAATATCGTTCGCCGGTGTAAGCAACACGGCATTCAGTTCTGCTTCAGCATGAATCCGAATCTGTGCAGCAAGGGCCCGTTGGAATACGCATCAGACGAGGACGTGGATCAGCTCTGGAAGCACTACTCGTGGATGCAGGGGCTCGGCGTCAAGTGGTTCAACATCTCCCTGGACGACATCAGTCAGGGCATAGACGCTTCGGGGCAGGCGAAGGTCGTGAACGAAATCTATCGCCGCCTGAAGGCACGGGACCCTCAGGCGAAGATGATCTTCACCCCGACCATCTACTGGGGAGATGGGACGTCGCCCAACGATAAAGCGTACCTGGAAACCCTGGCACGCGAGCTGGACAGCGACGTCTACCTTTTCTGGACCGGTAACAGCGTGGTCGGCAATATCACCCGCGAGGCGGCAGACTCGTACAGGGACATTACGAAACACCGCCTGTTCCTCTGGGACAACTATCCGGTGAACGACGCCACCCCGACGATGCATCTTGGGCCCGTGATCAACCGCGATTCGGATCTCTGCGAGGTGATCGAGGGGTACATGAGCAATTCCATGTGCCAGCAGAACGAGGCAAACCGCATTCCCATGCTGACCTGCGCCGATTACGCGTACAATCCGGCCGCCTACGACCCGATGAGGTCAATCGGCCAGGCGATTCTGCACCTCGAAGACAGCACAGAGGAAAGAGAGCTGCTGAAGGAACTGGTGGAGATGTATCCGGGCTTCATCATATTCGGACGTCCGAGCACCGGACTGAACCCGGTGCGAGAGCAGTTCAGTCGTCTGGTGGCAATGCCGCACGCGCGGTACATCGCCGACGCGTTCATCTGGGATCTGGAGAACCTGGCCGACAGGATGGACAAGGTGTTCCCGAATCGGTATCAGGCGGAGAGGCAAACGGTGAGAAACGACCTCGAATTCCTCAGGAAACTGATGGCTCAGAGGTACAAGGAGTAGCGAAAGGATCCCAAGGAATGGACCCCCGTTCTTCACGAATCGCCCTCCTTTCCTGCCCGTGCGGTTGTCCCGATGAACTGGGATCCCACCCGGCGGGAAAACCACGGCTACGGATGCACGAAGTCCCCCTACGGGTACTATATCCACAGTGTCCGGAGGGACACTTTGTGCCGTCGTTGCCGTGAATTCATTCGCACGGGGATGAAGAACAACCCAGGAATGAATTCCTGGGCTAACCTCGAGCGAAACCCTCCGGGTTGGGAGCCCTAGGGATAGACAGCCACGTCGGAATCCTGCCGGGGTTTGACCAGGCGGAGTATGTCGCTGCCGGGCTGCTCCGCGGCGCTGATCCCGATGATGCGAACGAAAGTGTCCTTCCCCGGAACAGAGGTCAGGGTTGCACAATCAACCTTGAGCTCCACGCCGGATCCATCGCTGATGAGGATGAAGTCGCCTGCGTCCTGAGTCACTCTGCCGGCCACGGCGATCAGCAACCCGATGTTATTCACGCCGACGCCGCCGGTCACGCCGTCGGTGTGGGCATTGAGCTTGCCGCCGCCGACGTGCTTGTTCGCCATAAAGAGCGGGCTGGGCGCACCAGGGCCTTCATCGGAATGGATGTCCGGAGCAGTCAATACCCGCTCGCCGTTCAGCGTGTCGAGAGTCGCGGAGACGTCCACATGGCTTCCCTGGGACGGCGAAGGCCCGTTCACGCGAATCCCCGAACACTGGTTCTCCCTGGTCTCGCAGATATAGAAGTGATTGGTGAAGTCCGCGCTTACAACCTTCTGCGAGAGTATAACAGCCGCGCCATCCGCACGGTTCTTTGCCTCTGCCACAGTCAGTGCCACAGCGGACGGGTCGTACTTGTACGGCCCGTAAGTGCAGCTTCCGTTTTCGATGTTCTCGGCGTTGTAGCCCTTGACATGCAGATACCACGAGCAGGTGTCGGCGGCTGTCCGGTCGAGAGTGCCCGAGCTCCACTGCGGCTCCGAGCCGGTCCAGGAATGGCTCGGGCTCTGATCCCATGCGTACCGGTAGTACTCGACCGTACCCGCGCCGAATCCGCCTGCGGCCGTGAAGTTGAAGGCCGGAGAGCTCTGCCATACATCCGCAGGCTTGTCGCAGGTAACGCTGGCAGGCCCGGGAGCTTGAGACAGCGTATATCGGGCAGCCGGAATGCTCGCATCGGACACGTTCTGCGCCGCATCGTATGCCCTGACGCAATATGAGTACTGGGTGTTCGGAGCGAGACCCGAATCAATGTAGGCGCAGGCGGAACTGGTTCCGATCTCCTCCCCGTCCCTGTAAACCCTATAGCCGACGACTCCCACGTTGTCGGTCGCACTGTTCCAGCTCAGCGAAATCTGGCCAGTGGAAAGAGCCGTGCAGACGAGGTTCGTTGGGGCGCTTGGAGGCTGCGTGTCGCCCTTGTAGACGAACTTCACCGCGTCGGCGATGATGACCATGGAGGAAGTATCTCCCGTGTCGCTGTAGGTAGCCGCGCAGCCCGATGCTCCGCAGGCGAACGGCCTGTCGCCGGCAAGCAGGTTCCACTGCCCGCCGTTGACCTGCTCGTTTACGCTGAACTCCTGCATCCCGCCGTCGTAGTAAACGCGCCACTTCGCCTGCGTGCTTCGGTTCCACGCCTGCGTATACCAGATGTAGACATCGTACGGCCCGGGGGTCAGAATACCCGGGGTGAAAGTCGCGTACCTTCCGGGGTCGGTGGTCGTCGTATAGAAGTAGTCGGGGCCGTACTTCGCGGGCGCCACGGTGCCTGTCCACCAGGTTCCATACGTCTGGCACCCGCTGTCCAGATTGTCTATGATTATCTCGGCGGGCGCGTCGTGAGTCGCGGTCGTGAACGTGAAATCCGCCGACTCGGTGACGTTTCTGGCCGCGTCGTAGGACCTGACGCGGAAGTGATACGTCGTGAACGGCCTCAGACCGACCAGTTGGACGGTGTGCGAGGTCACGCGGGCCATGTTCTCGGTGGTCGTCGCGCCGTAGCTTGGGGTGAGCCCGTAGTCCACCTGGCTGGTGGCGGACTCGTCCGTGTCCCATTTGACCTGCGCGTGCGTGCCCTGGACATTCTCTGCCCGCACGTTTGAGATGACGGGAGGTACGGTCTCGCGCTGGAGCGTGAAGTCCAGGCAGGAGACCTGTCCGGCGGTTATCGTCACCGGCTTCTCGTCCGGGACGCAGCCCGGCGATTCCACGCGGACCGTGTAGCTGCCGGGCGCGATCTCGGAGAACCCGTAGAACCCGGTCCCGGAGTTCTTGTCACTCAGGGCAAGTTCAAGGATGGTCGCGGTCGCCGGGTAGATCGCCGTGCCGGTCCCATCTCGTATGAAGCCCTTCAGGTAGCCTTTCGTGGGCGCAGTGAGCCACGGCATGCCGGGTACGGTGTCCGGACTGGCATACGGACCGGCAAGGAGGGCGTTCTTGAAGCCCTCCTGGTTCGGCGTCCCGGCGTCCGGCTGGGCATAGTTGTAGAATGTCATCCCCGGGAACCCGATATTGCGCGCGTCCTCGATCTGCCAGACGCTGGTACTGACGGGGTTACTGTGGCCGCTTATGCCCATGTAAATGTGATGGCCGTAGTCCCGGCCCAGGCTGTCCAGGCTGTTGGCGTGGAAGACATCGTTATCGGCGGTGTAGTTCATCGGGGAAGCGTAGTCCATCCAGTGGTTTGCCATCCACCGGTCCCAGTCCTGCAGGACCTCGGAGCGGCCGCTCGCCGCGGTTCGCCACACGAGAGCCCCGACTTTCACTTCCGGCTTCACTGCCTTGACCTCGAGGTAGGTGCGCTTGACCAGATTGGATACCTGATCCCGCCGCCATTCCTGCCAGAGAGGATCCGTGCTTGAAGGGATGCCGGTGCGGCCGTATTCTGCATTGAACCTGGCAACGGCATCCGGGTTGTAGCCCCACGCGTTGTTGAAGTAGCGGATGTAGTCCAGCATGAAACCGTCTATGTCGTATCGCGACACTATGTCCATGAAGACGGTGATCAGGTAATCCTCCACCGCGGGCAGCCCGGGATCGAGGCCGGTCCAGCGGCCGTCCCAGAGTGTGCTGCCGTCCGCGTAGCAACTGAACCATTCAGGGTGCAGGTAGTATATGTGCTCCGGGGTGCTGTGCGGAGGCGGCGCAACGGTCGTCCAAACCCGGTACGGCACGACCCAGGTGTGGACCTCCATGCCGGCGGCGTGCGCCTTGGTTACCATACCCCCGAGGCAATCATAGCCGGGATCGGGAGAGGGATCGGTCCCCGCCGGTTCGATCGAGGACGTGTAGTAGGCGTCACATCGCTTCCGCACCTCGATTCCGATGACATTGCAGTTCCAGGACTTGATAGTGTCCACGGTCTGCTGCGTCGCCGTGGGATTCACGATCGCGTATCCCGAGCCCCAGTACCAGGAGTCCACGAGTATTGAACGAAACTCATCGGCCAACGCGCTGCAAGAAGCGAGGACAAGGAGGAGCGCGACGGGCCAGATTGTGCGCCTGCCGAACAAGGTTCGATCTCCTTTCCGGTACATAATCATTATATCACGGCCGGCGGGGGGTCGAGCGTGCGCCGGGAAAACCGGTACAATTGCGGGTTTGCAGGGGCCGCGTAGTGAGTCGCGCCTCAACGGGCTGCTTCCGTGCTCGCAGATGCCTGCGGACCGGAGACGCGATGCCCACGGGGATATTCTCGGCTCACCGGGAGTAAAGGACGTCCAGGCGCACGCGCTTGTTCACGCCGTCGAGCTCGATAGTCTCGCCGGAGAACCGCCGATATTCGCGGCCGTCGAGGAAAACCGCGCGGATCGGGTCAGCCGTCGGATGACGGAGCGTGATGCGAATCCGGCCCGGGACCGCACGATCAGGCGGAGAGAGCCGAACCTGTATGCGGCCGTCCTTCACTTCGGACGTAATGCGGAACGAGACATCCCCGAAGTGAGTCGGCGCGGACTGCACCTCGACCTTCCTGCCGTCCGAGAGCCACGCCCGCGGAATCGCATCTCCGATGAGCAGGGAATCGCCGTCCTCGCGGAGGAGCATGTTCCGGAGCAGCCGCAGTTGCTGCGTGCAGGAGTAGAGATGGGGCAGAGTCCAGGAGTTCGCGCCGGAGACGATGGTGGTGCACTCGACGCCGGAATACGTCTCACGGGTCATGCCGTACGCGAGCATGGCGTGGAAGCCGAGCAGAACCTTCCGCGCGTCGCCGCGCTTGAGCTGGGTGAGCAGGTAGCCGTAGGTGTAGGCATGGTCCACTCCGCCGGGGCCGAACCGGCTGAGCCCCGCGATGAGTCCCCGCTTCTGCTCGATCAGATCGGTGATCCAGCGCGCGCGTTTGTCGTCCGCGGGAAGGAACTCGTTCTCCAGGACGCAGGATGCCACCAGCCCGTAGTACTCGCCTCCCGTGTACCGGTTGTCCTTCAGCAGGCGATGCGTATCGGGCTCCATCGGAAGCGCCGTGAGATCGGCCTTTCGAACGGCGGCTGCATCCATCGAGGCCAGGATATCGGCGCGGTAGCGTTCGGCTTCGAGTGCGAACCTCCGGGCGTCGTCGTCGATGCCGATGGCTTTCAACGCCGAGGCGGCCTTTTCGAGGCCGACGCAGCAGTACGTATCGCCCATGTAATCGAAAGCCTGCTCCGGGTAATCGCAGTATGCACGGAACTTGATCAGGCCCCGCGTGACGCCGGTTTTCGGGGCAAGCCCGCGCTGCCGGGCAATCCACTCGCACGCGCTGACCACGTTCTTCGCCACACGTTGAAGCCAGGCCCTGTCGCCGGTCAGGTTGTAGTGCTCGGCGAGCGCCAGAAGCAGCGCGCCCTGGTCGGGCAGACCGAAGTTCTGAGTATAAAGGCCGTCCGGCTGCTGGAAGTGCAGGAGCGAGCGGAGGTAAAGCTCGGCTTTCCTATGCATCCCGTACATGTCGAGCGCGATGCAGTAGAGCGTGGCGCTGTAGCCGTAGATCTCCTCGTAGAAGCCGGCTCCGTCGTGCGGCTCGTAGACGCCTTTGACCTTGTCCACATTCAGCAGGGAGTATGCGATCCACGCCCTGTACGCATCATTGACGCGTGCATCCGGCACTTCGAAACGCGTGCCCTGCTTGAGGACCGCCTCCCAGAACTTTGCGGTCTCCGCGAGCGTCCTCTCGAACTCATCCGCGGTCACGCTGGAAGCGCCTTCCAGGCCGGGGAACGGAATCCGCAGGCAGACCTCGGCTTCCCCGGCGCGGTGGCTCTGCAGAGGCCAGGCGGTGCGCTTGCCGTCCGCTCCCGAGACCAGCCACGCCTGCGAGGGAAGCCCGACGCCCTTCGAAGCGCGGACCCTCAGCCGAACAAAGGCATAGAGGTCCTTGTCCGGGCTGAAGCCCTCCGTCCAGCCGAACACCGTCTGCTCGTACTCCACGTTCTCGCGGCTGGTCGTCAGAATCAGCACCGGGAGATAGCCGCTCAGAAGCCTCCTCGTTATCGGGGTTTTCTCGTCGCCGAAAGGAGCCGGCGGATCGCCTATCTCGAGCCATGCCACGAGCGGCTGGTTGTAGTTGAGCTGGAGCCGACCCAGGTAGTCTACCGCGATGTCCACGGGATGCTCCGGGACCCCGACCACCTCCCGGGGAAGCTTCATGGGCGGGAAATACTTCGCCACCCTCTCGTAAGTGGGATCGGCCCTTCCGCGAAGCTCGATCCTGCCCACCGGGTCGAGACCGGCTTCCCGAATTGCCGCACGCTCGGCTGATGTGAGCGACAGGTGACCCGGCGGCGTACTCTCGACCTGGATGTCCGCGATCATGGAGACTGCCTTCTCGCCGCGATCCTGGTAGTCATTGTCCAGATCAGGATTGGCATAGGGGGCCGCGCCGCGGCCGTATCCCTTGCCCACTGCGAGAAACGCGGGTGGACCGGCGAACTCGGCCGGCCGCTCGATCACCCTCAGGCAGCGCCATTGCCTGCCGTCGCTGCCGGCGAAGCAGCGAATGCAGTCCCTGCCGAGCTGGATGCGGACGTGATGCCACTGGGTCAGATCGCACTCGGTCAGGTAGGTTTCGGTGGTCACGCCCCCCTGGGTTTCAACCGCATAGAGCCGGCCGCCGCCGGGAGCGGTGATCATGCCCATCTGGCACCAATCGCCCCCATTCCAGAGCAGGAACAGGGAGGTGCACCATGTCATCCCGGCAGGGGACGAAGGCTTGATGCGCGCGATGACCGTGACGTTGTCCACTCCAAGAGGGCGGGAAATGTGCGCGTAGGAGTTGACATCGGCAGTGATCTCCGCCGAGCCGTCGCGGACGGTGATGCTGTTGCCCGCCGAGACGTGCGTTTCCCACTGCGCATCGGCTTTCCCGCCTGCGAAATCCTCCCGGAAGACCGGAGTTTCCGCGCTGCAGATGGATGTCCACAGCAGGCATGCGGCCGTGACAAGGAACAGAAGTCGTATCATGTCGAGGCTAATGTACTACGGATGCCTGCGAAATCCCTTACTGCAAACGGCAATTCGCGCAAGAATAATCCTTTATCGCACGGCGGACGAGCACGTGGGAACTGGCAGGGTCTGCCGTGTCTCCAGAAGATTGTACTGGTACTTTTACCAGTTTCCGGGCGACAGCACGCGTGAGAAGCCGGCGGAAGATTGACAGCTCAGCGGCGCTCTCCTATAATGGCTTTCGGGAATATGCGATGCGGCGGTCGGATCGTGACTCGACAGCCGCGACGGACACCTGCCGGAAGAGGGGTGCTGATCCATGAGAAGGGTATTCCTCGCTTTGATCCCCGCGCTCATCATCTTAGGGGCCTGCCTGCCTGGTCACGCACATTTCTCCGGAGTCAAGATCTGCGTTGACCCAGGCCACGGCGGCTCCGATCCCGGGGCAGTAGGCAACGGCCTGTACGAAAAGGACATCAACCTGGACATCGGCCTGCGCGCCAGGGACATGTTCCAGTTGGACTCCGCCACGGTCATCATGACCCGGACCACCGACGTGTACGTCTCGCTCCAGGGACGCTGCGACATTGCGAACAACAACGGTGCGAACAGATTCGTCTGCACTCACTGCAATGCCTTCAACGGAGCTGCATACGGCACGGAGACCTTCTGCCATCCGAACGGCAGCTCAACCAGCTACGATCTTCGCAATAAGATCAACCCGGAGATGGTCGCCCACATGGGGACGTACAACCGGGGCGTGAAGACCGCCGACTCCTACGTGCTCCGGAACACGAATATGCCGGCGGCGGGCTGGCGGTTTAGCTGGTCACCCGACGGCCGGTACGTGATCTTTGAGAGGACCACGGACGACGGCCAGAGAATCCTCACGTCCGATCTCTGGATGGCGAGCTGGGACGGCTCATGGGTTTATCAGCTAACCAGCACCGGAGTTATCGAGGGGTATCCGTCCTGGTCGCCGGACGGCAGTTGGATCGCCTACGTGATTGACGGCGTGGTGTACATAGCCCCGATAGAGATGTAGCGCACACTGAAGCTTCAAGGGCCGGGCCTTCGGGCGGCTGAGTCTGGATTCACTGGTTGAGTTATGGCAGTTGGGCGTCAGAAGAAGCATGCGGCCCAAATGGGGGATCGTGCCGCGGAGGACGACGGAGTCCGAGCCGGCATATCCTTCCGCGCTATTGCGCTGGGTCTGGCCTTCGTTGCCGTGATATGCGCCGTTGTATCCTATGCCGAGCTGGTTGTCGCGCGGATTCAGATCGGCTTCCTCCAGATGCCCCCGGCGGTCATCGCCATATTCGTCTTCCTGATCCTTGTGAACAGAGGCATGCAGCGCGTCCGGCAGAAGTTCACTTTGTCTCCCGCCGAACTGATGATGATCTACTGCATGATGCTCGTCGCCGCGATGATCTCCTCCCGGGGCGTGATGGAGAAGATCATCCCTCTCGTCGTTACGCCGAACTACTTCGCAAACCCGGCGAACCGGTGGCAGGAGCTTTTCTTCCCGTACATCAAGCGGTGGATGGTTCCTTTCGATCCGCAGGGCGGCCGCAGCCAGCCGGTCGCCTCGCAGTTTTTCGAGGGTCTCAGGGCAGGAGAATCAATCCCCTGGGGAGTGTGGATGGTCCCATTGGCGGCATGGGGCGTCCTCGTCCTGCTCGTGATCTTCGCGTTCCTGTGTCTGGCGACAATCCTGCGCAGGCAGTGGGTGGACAACGAGAAGCTGGCTTTCCCGCTCGCCCAGTTGCCGCTCGAGATGGTGCGCGAGGAACAGGGGCAGTCGGTCTTCAAGAACCGACTGCTGTGGGGAGGAGCTGCTCTCCCCGCCGTCATCTTCACTGCCAACGGTCTGCACAACCTGTTTCCGTCCATCCCGCAGTTCCAGCTGGAGCTGCTGCTGAACCCGTATCTGGTGACTCCTCCGTGGAGCGAGATTTACTGCACGTGGCTGTACTGCTCCTTCGCGGCTATCGGGTTTTTCTTCTTTCTGCCGTCGGACCTGCTGTTCGCCATCTGGTTCTTTGCCATATTCGCCCGCCTGCAAGGGGTAGTGGCTGCATCCTTCGGCATGGAGCCGGTACACATGCCGGTGTACGGCACGCACCAGTTTGTCGCCTATCAGACGGCCGGAGCGTATTTCGTGCTGGTCGGATACCTGTTCTACATGGCACGGCCGCACTTGAAGAAGGTGGTTCGTGCCGCGCTGGCCCGGGAGAAGGCGGACGACTCCCAGGAGCTCATGCCGTATGGCGTCGCCTTCTGGGGTCTGCTCGTATGTCTGGCTCTCATTGTTGGATGGAGCTACCTCGCGGGGATGTCCGTCGGGGTTGCGCTGCTGGAATTCGGCGTCTTCATATTCGTCATAGCCCTGGTGATGGCCAGAAGCACCGCGGAGGCGGGCATGCTGATGACAGAGACGTCCTTCAGGCCGGTGGACCTGTACCGGATGTTTGCCCCGGTCAGCGCGCTCGGGCCGGCAAACATGACGATGCTCGCATTCTTCGACATGGCGTTTCTGCGCGATCAGAGGGGGCTGCTCTTCACCGGCATGCTGGACGGCCTCAAGATTGCCGACGGTGCGAGAGTGCGCAGGAGGGCGTTTCTGCCGATCTTTGTGATCGGCATACTGGCCGCACTACTGTTTGCCGGCGTATTGCATCTGTGGATACCGTATACTCGGGGCGGCATCACGCTCTACCAGGCCGTCTACCAGGGCCTTAACTTAGCGCCCTTCAAGGATTACCAGGCTCAAATGCTCGGGTCCACCCGGGCCACCTGGGACGCGCCCGTCTTCTTCGCAGTGGGCGTGGTATTCACCTTGTTCCTCTCATACATGCGGGCGATGTTCTACTGGTGGCCGTTCCATCCGCTGGGATACGCGCTGTGCGTGTCGTGGGCGGTCAGCAACTTCTGGTTCTCGTGCCTGATCGCCTGGATGGTGAAGGGATTGATTCTTCGCTACGGCGGGATGCGGCTTTACGTGAGGGCCCGGCCCTGGTTCGTGGGCATGGTCATCGGCGAGTTCGGCATGGCGGCAGTCTGGACGCTGATAAACGCGCTGACCGGCATCACGCCGCCGGACTTCCCCTGGCCGTGACGCGCATCTGAAGCACGGGCACCTAAGGACCCGGCGGATGCTAGGCCCGCCAGGAGGCGAGTTGTTCTCGGGTCGAGATGAAATCCGCGGTCGGGTGGTCGGCTGACCAGTCCACTTCGCCGAATCGTATGTACCCGCCGGCAAAGCAGGCCAGGAGGGAGCGGTCGCCCTTTTCCACGACGATCTCGACTCCGCCGCCTCCGGGCCAGAACTCCCGGCCCGAAGCGAGATCGAACGAGTCCATTCTCCTGCTCTCGAAGACCCAGCTCCTGACAGTCGTGCCGCGGATGCTGGCGTTAACCAGGAGAAACCACCTATCCCCGCGCTGAAGGAGGTTGCTCGATTCCAGGCTGCCCTGGGGGTGGCCGCCTTCCAACCTCGGCTCATAGCCCTCAGACGGACCGACCAGTATCGGCCCGTGGTCTTCCCAGTGCACGAGGTCCGGCGTACTCGTCAGGGCTATGCAGGAAGCCCCGCCTCTGGTATTCGCCGTGTAGCACATCCAGACTCGGCCGTCATGCTCGAGGACGTGCGGATCGCGGCAGCTCGCGATGCCGTCCTCTCGCCAGAACGACCATGCCTTTCCCTTGCACGGCGAGATGGGATTGTGCTCCCATCGCTGCCATTCAAACAAGTCATCGCTGAACGCCAGGCCGATGTCCTGCGAGAGATGCTCATTCACCCCGGTATAGGCCATGACGAACCTCCCCTGGTGGCGGAACACATACGGCGCCCAGACGTGCGCGCCCTCCCAGGTGCCCGGGCGAATCAGCATCACGGGATCGTGGACCTCCCAATCGAAAAAGTCGGAGGTGCTGGCGTGGCCGAAGTAGATCTCGTTTCCGGGATAGAAAGGCGTGCCCTCTGCCAATCGCCGCTCGATGTAGAAGAAGTGGTACCGCTCTTCGTGCTCGATGACGCCGAAGTCCGCCACCTTGCCGCTCACCGGCCTGAAGCCCTCGTTGATAACGTCAACCTCAGGGTGGCGGTAGCGGGCGAAACGCATCTTGGCCAATTCTTCCTCGAATTGTATTATGTTCACTTGTCTTCCCCCGGCCAGAGCGGCGTGAGATGCGGCGACTTGAAGGCATAAAGCCTCGCGTTCGTGAGATAGAAGCGGAAGCGTACTTCGTCGGCGAATCTGAGGAAGTTCCCGCGGTCGAAGAAACGGCCGGGCCCAGCTTTGAAGCTCACGACTGTGCGGATATGATCGCCGTGTACGGGAATGCAATCCTTGCGCGTGCATCCCTCTATGGGATTGCCGGCCTTGTCCACTACCTCCGCCCTGACCTCTCCGTCGGCGGCATCAACGTTTATGGCTATGGAAGTAGCGCCCTTGACCCGGAAGGGGATGGTGGTGAGGACAGCCTCCTTCTCGCCGGCTTCATAGCAAGCGAAACCATCCCGGCGCATGGCGCCTGTCCCCAGGGCGCCGTACCCCGCCTGATAGTGAGGCGCCGATTTCCCGCCGTACCAGAAGCGCATTTTGTCTCCCTGCGGATGCGGCGGATTGTCGCTCAGGGTGACGTGCCTGCAGTCCCAGCTTCCTTCACTGCCGCGCGCCAGGATCGGCTGCCGGTCGCCGACGCGCTGCCAGTTTATGAGGTCCCTGCTCAGCGCCAACTGGTTCTCCAGAACCATCTCGTGAGTGTAGAACACGAGCAGTTGACCTAGATAGGCATGACCGTAGGGTATGACGTACATCTTGTAGAGTTCGGTGTCATCCGGGTCTTTGTCATCCGCCTCCAGAACGGTCGCCAGCGGAGTCCAGTGGATCAGATCCAGACTCCTGCCGAGTGCGATGTGACGCTTCCATCCATGACCCCAGCGCCTGCACAGGTTCGCATGCTGGCTCGACCGGCTGGTGAGCAGATAGCACCTGTTCTCGGGATCCCGGCTGAGTGAATTGCAGTCACCGTCAAGGGGCAAAACCGGCGGGTAATGCATTCGCCACCGAAGCCCGTCGGGACTGAAACATACCGTAATGCCCTTTGGGTATACCGGGTCGTCGAATTCGGTGTGGATCGAGGCGGCGAAGCGGTCCTCGGAATCAGGCGCTGAGTACGGGATTATCGAGCCCATGGACTCGGCATAATTGTCCGGCGCGGAGCTCGACTCGTCAATCAGGCGCACCATGTTGTTCTCGTACGAGCCGTCGTAGAGCACCTGCCCGATCACGGGTTTCTCCCAGTGCACGCCGTCCGAACTCACCGCATGGCACAACTGGGAGGCCTGGTTCGCAAATCCCCGACTGTAGGACCTGCTGAGGTAGCGGTTCAGCGCCCTGTACCAGCAGCGGAAAATGCCATCCAGGGGATCGAAAAGAACCGTGGCGTAGAACGGATCCTGAAGCGATATCACCTCACCGTCGGGCATCAGGCCCTCCCAAGGCCTGTCCGGCGCAATGACCGGCTCGGAATGCTTCTCGATCGGGCAAAGGCGCCGAACCGCGTTCCGGCTCGTCTCGATCAAGTCCTCATCGGCCAGTATGTAGAGGTCCGGCTCGGCCCAGGTGTGCGCGTAGTTCAGCATGTCTACTCCCTCAGCTCGGCGATGGCGATGCCGCGCTCGCCTGCCGCGGAATACAGCATGTTGGGGCGGATGACGGGATTGCCCGGAAAGCGTCTGACCTTCATTTCACTCTCTGCCATGATGCCGCTGAGCCGGGATGTCTGGCGACTCCATTTCACAAACCTGTATATGCAGATCCGAGAGTGCGTGCAGCTCATCGGCGGCGCGCGCGAACTCATCCTCGCTGCCGGCAATCGTATGCACCGGCGGGTCCGCCGCGGCAAGTCGCTCGCCCGGCTTGAGCGTCCGGGAAAAGTACGGGTAGCGATAGACGTCCGGGTGCTCGAGCCCGGTGCTGTCCTTCCACAGAATAACGCTGAAAACGTCGGGGGCTTCCACGCCGTAGCACAGATTCGCAGCGGCATCCAGCCAGTATTTGACCTTCGGCTTGTCGTCCGAGGAATCCCCGGCGATGTTCGACCGAATGTAGTGATAGTAGGTGTGGAAGTGCCAGGGTTCCTCGTCCGTATTCTCCACCCACAGGAACCGGCTGTCGAAGTACGGCTTGCCGGGATAGATGGTGAAGCGGTACTTGGTGCGATACATGTGCGGACGGTTCTCTGCGGGGGCGTACTTCCCCTCCGGGCCTACCTCGGTGATCGCCGCTGCCCTGCCTCCGTCGAAGAGGAATGTCATATCCAGCACGAGCGCGACCGGTCCTTCGTGCGCCTCGATCCGCTCCACTCCGGTTGGCCGAACCCAGAAGTCCTGGCCGACCTGCTGCCATATTACGGGCGAGAAGCTGCCGACCTCGATCGAGCCGAGGTCAATCCTATCGAAGGCATTTCCACCGGGGCCTCGCTTGAGCAGCTTCAGCGCGCCATTGTCCACCTCGAAGCCATCGCCAGTCTCGCGGTATGTGACTTTCGCCTGGGTCTTCAGCCGCGCCGCTGAGTTCAAGTAGACGAAAACGGTGGCGCACTCCCGGGGCCCGAGCTCGTCGAGCGCGAAGAGAAACTCGTCATCTGCAACCACCTGAAATGGAATCTCCGACTGCCGTCCGTCCTGCGCTCGAACCACACACAGGGCATCCTTTGCCCTCGACCAGTCAAGCAGCGCGAGCTCACAAAGCTTCAGAGATATCGGAACGCTCCGGACAGCCTTATCGGTCGAGTTTGTCACAATGATCGGGATGCGCGAGTACTGCGATGCTGCGTCCCAAGCCGGCAGACCCGGAGTGTAGAAATGCTGCGTCGCCAGGTTATCCGCCTCATTCGGCTCCGCGAAAGCCATCTTCTGATCCACGCGGCACACGAGAAAGTGGCCGCCCGGCGCTGCGAGAGAGTCCTGAGGCGCTTCGATTCGGCGGGACCCGCCGCCGGGGATTTCCAGCGTCTGCTCGGCGAGTCTCCCGTCAGTCCACAGAGAGACGGTACAGGAAGCATCCGACTTTCCCGAGTTCCCGACGATCAACGTGCCGGGCTTTTCCCCCTGCTTTGCATAGACGTCCGCCACGTTCCCGCTGTGGATGTCGTAGACCAGGGGGTGCAGCTTCCTCGCGGCTTCTGTCAGGAGCTTGTACGGCTTGTCATTCTCGTTGACCAGGCCGTAGTTGGAGTCCTCCGGAAAGGTGCTCGATATGCCGAGCGCCGGCTCGTCAACCCACATGAAGAAGTCCGATCCGACGACGAAAGGGGTGGCGAAGAGCAGCTTCTGGAATATGGTGAAGGCGCGCGCCCGGTCCTTCTGCGTCGGCACTCTCTGGCCGGCGCCGTGTTCGCTCGGAAGCGGCGTGTCCAGCGCCGGGAAGCTCCACTCCGTGATCATGAGCGGGCGCTTCGTCTTCCGATACCACTCCGCCAGGTCTTCCTCATATCCATCCGCCAGAACTCCTTTTTCGAGATCAACTGTCCGGTAGGAGTTGACGCTCACGATGTCGCAGTATTTCCCGGCGATGTCCCAGACGTCCGGGGCGGCGCCAGCGAACCGGCATCCCAGAACCATGTGGTTCGGATCGTGCCTGCGGATCGCGGACGCACTAACAGCGAAATACCTCTCAGCCGCAAGCCTGGCGTACTCGCGGACATCGGACTCGGCTTCCGGTGTTGCGGGCCTCGGCGCCTGGGTCAGCTCCAGGAGGTCATCGAACTCGGCTATATCAGTCTTCCAGGCCGCGTTGAACGCCTTCACGTCATTCCGGTATCTCTCCCTGAGAAGGTCCACCAGGGCGATCCTGGCGCTGTGGTCCGCCGGCCGCTTGAAGGCATCGCTGAACAGCGACCCGCTCTTGCCGAACCATTCCAGCTCGTTGTCAATGAAGTAGCCGATCACCCAGGGATCGTCTTTGAGAGGCGCGCAATGCCGCCGCGCGAGCCGGTCGCAGAACCTCTCGAAATCGGGACTGAAGACGTTGGGGAAGCCGGTCCACGTGGTCTTTTCGGTGATGTAGTCCACGCCCGAAAAGCTCGATCCCATGCCCAGGAACTCCATGTGGGCAAGCCTCTTATGCCGGGTGGAAGGCGAGCTGTTCGCGCCGAGGCTGTTGAAACCCCATCTGCGCAGGCGGGCAACGTTCGTATCGGCCCATTTCTCCTCGGTCCCGTATATCCGCTCGCAGTTGCGGTGGTACGGCGCATAGCCGAGTTTCTCGCAGGAGTGGACGTTATAGTTCACGTGGTCGGTCCCGATGATGTAGAAGGCGCTGCCGGCGGGATCTATCACCCACCACTTATCGTCTATCCGCTCCGCGTGGAAGAACCCGGTGCGTTTCCCCTTCGTGCCGGCCCAGCCTTTGCCGGAATACGGCGGAAAGGCCGCCGTCTTTCTTACCTCTTGGGCGCTCACTTCCATCCCCACCTTTGCGGAGAAATCGTCGAACTCGACCCGGAAACCCGCGCCGTCCAGGCCGGGTTTGCCCCAGGTCACGGCTTTGTTGTCGAACCTGTAGCCGATTCGCGCGCGCTCGGTGCCGTCGAGTTCGCGGACCGTTCCGACGATTCCCTTCGGGTTCAGCTCGATTCTCAGTCTGTACGGATGATTGTACTTCCAGTCGAAGTTCTGGCCGGTACTCGATACGCTGGTGAGGGCGGTTGACTTCTCCGCGTGTGCGAGCCACCTGCCGTCGTATGCTTCGGAAAGCTCTACATGGTGCGACCTGCCCGAAGCATCCGGGCTTTCGATCAGCGCGAGATGCCAGTAGTTTCTGCTGTCCTGGTGTATCAAGACGCCCGCGATCTTCCACGACGCGCTCCTCGTTCCGCGGAGCATCACGGTCGCCTCGACGGCCGCGAGCCGTCCATAGGGTGCCTTCTTCGGGAGCGCGAACGATGTCTCGTTGTCCAACGGGATGAACGCGCCGTCTCTTACTTCCCAGCCGAGATAGGAGTCCGTCTCCCAGGTCGGGAACCCGTCGCTCCCATCGCGATACTTCGAGAAATCGTCCGAGAACGAGAAGGCGTACGGCTGATCTGCGCACAGGAGACAGGTGGACAGCGCCAGGCATATCGCCAGCAGACCGAGAATGACCGGGACTCTCCACACAGCCTTGTGAATCATAGGACTGCTCCTGATCGCTCTGCGCGCACGCCGCACCGGAGGCGGCCATCGTCCACACGCACCTATTCGCCGGGGAATCCTTCCCTGCGAAGCCGAGCGCCCACTTCGCGCAGAACCTTATCGTCGTACGGATCTATGCTGCCGTCGGGCAGCGGCCCGGTATTGAGCAGCAGGTTGTAGCCCTGGCTCCGAGCATATCGAATGGTATCCCAGACTTCGTCCGCCGTTTTGTGCTTTCCTTTGCCGGCTGCAAGATAGCCCCATGACTGCGGGCACATGGTCGTGCATATCTCGCCGGGCTTGTCGGGCCTTCCGATAGTCTTGTGTTCCGGCGCGACGAAGTCCTCCGTGCCGAGGAGTCCCTGCTTGTATGAAACCAGGACCTGCGGCTGAAGGCTGTGGATGAGGTCATAGAGTTCCTGGCACTTGAAAAGCGACCTGTCGCCCGACAGAGGAACGCCGATGCCGTCCAGCCAGACGCCGGCCACAGGGCCGTAGTTGGTCAGCAATTCGGTTATCTGCGCGGCCATGAAGTCGAGGTAAAGCTGAAGGTTGTGGTCCTTGCCGGTGACGTAAGAGGGATCGGGTGGATCGTAGGCCGGGCGCGCACTGCCCTTCCATTTATCATTGTTCGGAGCGTGCGGATGCTTCCAGTCACGACCGTGCGAGTAGTAGAGGAAAAGCCCCAGTCCCTTTTCCCGACATCCGCCGGCCAGTTCCGCCACGAGATCCCGACGCGCCGGAGACTTGACGCTGTTGAAGGGCGTCTGCTTCGTGTCGAACAGACAGAAGGAATCGTGGTGCCGCGTCGTGATGTTGATGTACTTCATGCCGCAGTCCACGGCGAGCGATGCGATGTACTTCGCGTCGAATTCCTCCGCGGTGAACTTGTCCATCAGTTTTGCGTACTCGGCAACCGGTATCTTTTCCCTGAACTGCACCCACTCATGCCGTCCGAGAAGCGAGTAGAGTCCATAATGCAGAAACAGCCCATAGCGGGCCTCCCGAAACCACGACAGAGCCGCCGTGCGCGGGTGCGTTTCATACTGCTCCTCATATCCCGCCAGGTAGGACGGAACCCCTGATGTTGGTGCAAACGCGGCACTTGTCCGCCTCTCAGTCACGATTGCGCGCCGGTCCGCCTCGACGGACTCGAACCAGCTATCCAGTTCGCGCTGCATCCGCGCCAGGATCTCGGGGTTTTCGGCGGAAAGGTCGTGCTGCTCGTACGGATCCTCGTCGAGGTTGAAGAGCAGCGGCGGAGGCGGGTCGGGAATCGTGCGGGCCGGCTCGGGATCGCGGCAGATGTCCGTGATGCCCTCGGGCTCGTACTTCAGGCGGCGATCCATCTTCCCATCCTCGGGCGCCACCTTCATAGCTTCGGCGATCCTCGGCCTGACGAGCTTCCAGGGACCGTCGCGCATGGCCGCATTGCACGTCTTCACGGGGGTATAGCGGTTCCACTGCCAGAAGCGCGGCGTGTCAACCTCTGCCTTTTCGCCTCGGAGAACCGGGAGGACGTTGTGACCGTCCAGCTTGCGATCCTCCGGCGTCCTTGCGCCGATCACGGCTGCCAGCGTCGGCAGCCAGTCGGTGAAGTGGACCAGATCGTTGACGCACCGGCTGCCGTCCAGACCCGCGGGCCAGCGGAGGATCGCCGGCACGCGGATCCCGCCTTCGTAGACCAGGCCCTTGCAGCCGTTGAAGTCGCCGTTGTAGCGGGTCGTGCACATATCTCCTTTGCCGCCGAATTGCGGTCCATTGTCGCTGGTGAAAACGACCAGTGTGTTTTCGGAAAGGCCGTGCCCCTCCAACTCCTCCAGCACACGCTCGACGCCCTTGTCCATTCGGCGGTTCATCCCGTAAATGAGGCTCACACCTTCGGTGAATTCTCCCTTCTCGCGAAAAGGCTTTGCCTCTTCATCGGGGACCTGCAGCGGGAAGTGCGGAGCGTTGTAGGTCAGGTGTAGGAAGAACGGCTCGCTCCGGTGGCGCTGTACGAACTGCACTGCTTCTTCGGTGAACACGTCGGTGAGATAGCGACCATCCGCCTTGCGGAAGGCGCCGTTGTAGTCCAGCCGCCACTGCCAGTAATCGCTCCACCCGCCGCGAAAACCCACGAACTCGTCGAACCCGCGGGCATTTGGGTGATAGCGGGGGTCGAGCGCGCCCAGGTGCCACTTGCCGATCAGACCGGTCGCGTAGCCCGAGGACTTAAGTATGTCCCCAAGCGTCACCTCGCTGAGAGCCAGGCGATCCAGGCCGCGGCCCTCCAGCGTGTCAATGGCTCCGGTGCGGTGAGGGTACCGACCGGTGAGAAGTGCCGCTCTGGAAGGAGCGCACACCGGCGAACCAGTGTAATGCTGTGTCAGGCAAACGCCCTCCCCGGCCAGTCGGTCGAGATTCGGTGTCTCGACGGCCTTGCTGCCGAATGCGCCGAAGTCTCCGTAGCCCATATCGTCAACCAGTATGAATACGATATTCGGCTTTCGCACCGGCGATCTCCCTCATGGTTTGGCGGTCAACTTCTGAACATTCGACGCAAACCTGGCGTCGTAAAGAGTCCGGAGACTTTCGCGCAGCTTACCATCTGCGGTGACAACGATAAAACGGGTGATCTCGACCGTGCCGAGACCCATTGAGACCTGCGAGCCCTGACGATTCCAGGAGACGTCTTGAATCCCCTTATGGGAAATCTCGAAGACCTCCGTGGGCTGCAGCCAGGACGGCAGGTCTGCAATCACGAAGGCATTCTCCACCGGCCGGAAGGTGGTACCGCGCTGGTCGTTGAGGTAGTCATCGTTCACGCAGAGGATCACGAGCGTGTCGAGGCCGGAGAGCAGGGAGCGCACCCACAGTCGGGTCGGGGCCTTCACGGGCACATCCGCCGGGCAGCTCTTCACGATGATCGGTCCGGCGGTTCGGACCTCCGCGCCGAGGAGCCCGATCTCATCCCACAGCGCCTTGGCCTCGGGCTCGTCTGCGCCGCAGCCGCAGGAGCCGGTGGCATCGGGCGCTATGGGGATGAACCACCAGTAGGACAACGACTTGGCGCCGGCTGCGAGAGAATAGTACACCTCGATGCGCTTCTCCTGCGGCGTGCCGAATCGGAACTTCCGACCCTCTCTCTGCAATCGCGTGCAATTGAGGATCAGGTGCAGCGGCTTCGGAGCGCAGGCGGACTGGCAAACGCTTCCGACCGCGTACACGAAGGTTGCCTTGGAGTACATGGTCACCTGATCGGGCTTTTTCCAGTAAGCTTCGGCCAGCCGGGTCTGGTAGTATGGATCCGCGGCGAATATGTCCGGGAGCTGGCCGTACGTATACCAGTTGTCCGGCTTGAAGGTCATGTCAACGTTCACCATGTTCGGCGTCTTGGGATCAACCTTCCGGAGCTCCTCGCCCCGCTTGATCAGTCCCTGGCCCAGACAGCCGACCTTCGACCGGGGCGGGACCCCTGTGACCTTGAAGTCGGCCGTGTCCGGCTCGTCGGCAAGGTAGTAGGCGAGC
>Ga0315274_10004417_pt1 | contig 20660 bp, 23 predicted proteins | sample YL17G02_20_MG_FD_203700 | JGI IMG/M metagenome (GOLD analysis project Ga0315274, IMG submission 203700) | Sediment microbial communities from Yellowstone Lake, YNP, Wyoming, USA - YL17G02_20 | ecosystem: Environmental > Aquatic > Freshwater > Lake > Sediment | place: USA: Wyoming | collected...
CAAAGCTACTTAAAAATCAATCTTTGTTATCTTTTATGTATACTCTATGGCTTCCTTTTCCCCTGATCCTGCTAAAACCCGATGCAAAGAGTATTTCTTCTGCTTCTTTTGGTGTTATTCTTGGTAGCTTAGGCAACTTTTACCTCTATTGTAGTAGTTAGAATCTCTCTGCTTAAAGCTTCTTTTATTTCATCATCCGACATAGTTTCCAAATAAAGTTCAATCGCTTCCTTCATATTGTTGATAGTTTCTTCCAATGAATCTCCTTGTGTTTGACAACCCTCAAGTTCAGGACAATAGGCATAATACCCATATTCATCTTTTTCTATTACAACGCTAACTTTATAGGACATTGAATATCCTCCTTTACAACATTTCTTCCAGAATTTCCACTGCATCTTGCACAAATCTCGGGCAAAGAGTATCTATCGCACCTTTTTCCTTTGCAAGTTTCATTCCTTCAGGAGTACCAAGATCACATCCGAGCAACTCGTTGCAGACAATTGTGCCATTACGTGACTTGAATCTTTTGGCAAATTCCCTGACGAGTTCGTAAGTTTTCTCTTTTGCCTGATCGTCTTCAGCTTTCGTCTTACCATACTTGAGTCCAATAACCATGAACGCCCCTGTTAATACCCCGCAAGTTCCGCCCATACGACCCATACCTGCCCCAAAACCTGTTGCGATCTTCAATGCTGTTTCAATGTCCACCCCAAACTCCAACGCATATGCTGAAAACACTGCTGGAGCGCAGCTAAAACCTTCTTTGTAACAAGAAACGGCTTGTTCTACCCTATTCATTTATTAAATCTCCTTCGTAATTGTATATTATCTGTGCAATGGATGTTTACTTTAGGTTCAGTGTATATTATTTCCTCAATGCCAGTTTCACTCTTTTGGGTATACCTTTTATGTAATAGCCATGTTCGGGTTTTAGGCTTCTGGTCATTAAATCATGTATTACTGAGCCAATGTCCTTGCCTTTGTAGAGTACCATGTATATCTGTTCAGTGATAGGCATTTCGACGTTAATCATTTTGCTCAGTTCATACACTGATTTTGTCGTCTCAACACCTTCAGGCACCATTCCGTGTAGTTTTTCCTTTTTTATCTCATCAAGCGTCATTCCTAATGCGAGACATTCTCCAACAAGACGGTTTCTACCGAACCCGCTGTATGAAGTAACCAGAAGGTCTCCCCACCCTGAAAGCCCGTAAAAAGTTGTTTTCCTTGATCCCAAAGATACACCAAGCCTTGCCATCTCCTCTATTCCACGAGTAAGCAGGGACGCTTTTGCATTGTCACCGATGCTTACTTTCTTACCTGTCTTGCCCAGCTTTTGCAGACCATCGCAAACGCCCGCACCTATCGCAATGATGTTCTTCAAAGCCCCGCCGTATTCAACTCCTCTAACGTCTTTTGATGTATAGACACGAAACGTCTGAGTATTTAATATCTCCTGCACGTATTCTGCTGTGGCATCAGATAACGACGCAGAAACAATCGTAGTAGCCTTGCCAACACTGACTTCCTCTGCATGACTTGGTCCAGAGAGAACTGCGATACTTCTCTTTGGTATATCAGCCTCCTCGTATATTACCTCGCTCATCCTCTTGAACGTTTTAAGCTCAATGCCCTTTGATGCGCTGCAGACAATAATACCATTGGCAAGGTATGGTTTAACTTGCTGTATAGCATTTCTAAGATATTGCGAAGGTACTGCTATGATGGCTAATTCCGCATTGCTTGTTATTTCAATAATCGAGGAACTGATATTGACAGTAGATGGGATCTTAACATTCGGGAGATATTCCTGATTCACTCGTTCCTGCCTGATCTTTTCTGCAAGCTCATTTCTCCTGATCCATAAGCCAACGTCCAGTTGTTTTCGTCCTTCCAATATCTCATTCCCAAGCAATACAGCAAGGGCAGTTCCCCACCCGCCACCACCGAGAATTGCGATTTTCCTTTGCGCATCAGATTTGGCTCGATACATAATAATTACTTATCCTATCATTTGAGTTTCACAATAGATACAATTATTGCTATCACCGAAAGAAGCATGTAACACAAGATAAAAAATATCCAGGCGGGTAGATTAGATACCTTCATTGACCAGATTGATCCAGTAATGACATTTAATATAGCCCAAAAGGGATTCAAGGCATTTAGCAAATCCACAATGCTCGGCGCAAGCTTTACCTGAAAAACTTTATTAAGTATAGGATGAACAAGGATAATTCCAACTGCAAAAAATCCAGCAGTAACGTAATTCATGGATATGGCGGTTCTTATTTTTCTACAGATTGACGACCATGCAAGACCCATAATGCTGAATGTTGTGGCAGAGAGGAAAACTATCAGATAACAGCAACCCATTTTTCTACTAACAGGCATGATCAAAAGGGTTACTGGAAGGGATAGAAACATGAGCATCAGGATATAAGCGATAGCAAGCAAGATTTTGCCAGATATGATCTGATAACGCTTAAGAGGTGTTGATCTTAGTATATCAAAAGTCAGGTTTTGCCTTTCTGTATATATTAAGCTAACAGCAAGACCCGAACATATCGTATAGATTGCCAGCATTAGTGTTATAAAGAAGATAGAAGACATTCTGAAGCTATATTCGGAACTTAATTTTTTGCTCGTTGATGCAAACCAGAACATGGTGAAAGCGACTACGCAGATGATAACAACGTAGAAAACAGCGAGGGTGAAAAATTTGCGGCTCCGCATTTGAGTGCGGAACTCCTTTACTAAGACAGGATTCAGCATTTTTTTAGCTAACGCATACTTTTTTGAGCAGTTTATAGTTGTCCAAAACCTTTCCAGAACCAAGAACCACGCTTTGCAGAGGGTTTTCTGCCACTCGAATTTTTAAGTTTGTTCCATGTGTAATACGCTTGCTTAATTCCTGGGCTACGAACGTATCCAGACCTTTTAGAAGGGACCCTCCGCCTGTCAGCAAAACACCTCTTGCGAAAATATCTGCGGCAAGCTCTGCGGACGTTCTGTTTAGCGCTCTCTCTATAACGTCAACGATGGCTTTGATAGGCTCTTTCAAAGCTTCTCGGATTTCACTATCTGTGACTACTACCGCTTTGGGTATGCCAGACACAAGGTCTTTGCCACGAGCGATAAAGGTCATCTCTTTTTCCAGTGGCATCGCAGACCCGATCTTTATCTTGATGTTTTCAGCTTCGTAAGGGCCTATTATAAGCTTATGCTGGTATCTTATGAACTTCATTATAGCTTCGTCCATTTCATCGCCAGCGATACGCAGAGACTCTTGATAAGCAGTTGAAGATGATGATATAATTGCCGCTTCTGTCGTCCCGCCGCCGATGTCTACGACCATACAGCCAGCTTCTTCTTCAACGGGCAACCCCGCTCCCACTGCCGCCGCCATTGGTTCCTCTATAAGCAGGACTTTCCTTGCTCCAGCCTGTTTTGCTGAGTCTATGACAGCCCGTTTTTCCACTTGAGTAATGCCTGAAGGTATGCAGACCATAAGCCTTGGGTGAAACAAACCTTTATGCTTGCAGGCTTCATCCAGAAAATGCGTGATCATCTTCTTAGTAACGTCAAAGTCTGCGATAACCCCGTCTTTCATCGGTCTTACCGCTTTTATGCTATCTGGTGTTCTGCCATACATCTGTTTGGCTTTACGCCCGACTGCTATCGGTCGATCTGTTCTTTTGTCTATTGCCACCACCGAAGGTTCATCTAATACAACACCTTTCCTTTTTACATAGACCAGCGTATTAGCAGTACCCAAATCCATAGCTAGATCTTTTGAGAAGAAACCTAAAAATTTATCTAAAAATGACATTAACTCCTCCAATGCAAGTGAGTAAGGGGTAAATTAAAAATTTCATTTATAACCTACAATCCACGCCATCTTTCCGCCTCTTGATTTTGCTTCTGATAAAGCGTTCAGAGCGTTGTTTATAAGTTCGTATTTATTAGTGCTGTCTTCGGGAAAGCAAGAAATACCTATACTGACAGAAATTCCCACGTTCCGACTAGGTAACACGAATGTAGCATCTTCGATTGCTGAACAGACGTCTTCTGCATAAGAAAATGCACGATCTTCCCCTATGTTAGGCAGAATCAGTGAGAATTCATCTGAACCATATCGGGCAATGTAGATGCTATTTTTCTCCCCCATATCCATAAGAAATTGTGCAAATTGCTTTAGGATTTCATTTCCAGTTTCATAACCCAGATTATTATTAAGGTCGCTAAACTTGTCAATATCTACAATCAAAAGTGATAATGGACGACGCTTTCGGCTTTCAACCTGAAGCATCATCTCCAGATACTCCTGAAATCCCGTGAAATTCCGCAATCCCGTCAAACCGTCTATATTCGTTGAAAGGCTATGTATCCTTGTTTGTGCTTTCACATTAGCGATGGCAAGCGAAATACTACCTGCCATTATGGAAATAACTTCCAAATCCCTTTGATTGAACGTACCTTCGTTACTATCTACGAGACTTATGAGTCCAAGAACCTTTTCTTTGTATAGCAAAGGTATCCCAAGGAAGGAGCGTACACGCCCTACTGATTCCGAACGTGTGAATACGTACGATCCAAAGTCGTCTTTTCTGTTTCCTATCAGATATGGCTTCTTATCTTCTATGACACAGCCGGCAAGCCCATACGGGTCTGAGAATATCAACCCTTGCAGATTCCGACGGCTGTGTGATGATGCGACGCAGAATTCTCTATCTTCGCTGTCATTAGTTCTCAAAGATATGAAATAGCTTTCACATTCAACCAGCTTTATGATTGACTCAAGCGTGTATTGTAAGATAGACTTTACGTCATCAATGGACGTTATCTTGTCGCAGAACTCGTTTAGGAAGTCAATATCTGACGTTTCCGTATCCATGAACTTCTGTATTCTCAGGTTATTTAGCAGGTTAGAGAATTGATCTGCAAACAGTTTCAACAGTTTCTGCTCTTTGTTAGCAAAAACAAAAGTCTTTTTACTATCAATGGAAATAACACCTTCCAGAACTCCATCCTTGTTTACGATGGGAACCGCAAAAAAAGACTTTATTATCTCATTTTTGGAATATAACCTGAGTAGGTTAGAATCTCGTTCAGCAAACTTGGCAAGGTCAAAATCCTCTTTAGTCTCCGCCACCATGCCTATAGGACCATCCCCAAAAAGTATCGAGGCATTTTTATTCACATTATCGCTAAGGCTGTAAAAATGCCATAGTCTCAGGATACGTTTCTGATTGTCAGCCAGAAATACTGCTGTTGTATACGCTTCAGTAACATTACTGACAAGCTCTACAAGTCCGTCAACGTCAGTTTCAACATTCATAGCAATCGTAATTTTCTTATCATGAATTTCACTAATAAAAGAATTTGAACACAAAGACACCAAGTGCACCAAGAACACAAAGAAATAAAAAGGCTGAGATTTCTGAAATGTATTAAAAGTCAATATTGACTAACAATTACATAAGATATAATGATGAAAATGCTATAAATGTAGTATAAACAATGCCCACTCTACAATATTTTACTAAATTTTTGTGTTCTTAGTGACCTTTGTGCCTTTGTGTTTTTATAACTGAAAAAGTCGTAAAAAAAGAAAAATCTGTAATATTACAGAGAATATCATTTATCATTGTTTGTGTCAAGTGCTTTTAATCAAGCGCAACAATCTCTCTGGAAAGTTGCTGTATATCGCATCCACTCCCATGTTTATAAGACGTTCCATGTCTTTTTCATTATCAACAGCCCAAGTCCAGACAGGCAACCCTCTGAGGTGCGCTCGATAGACAAGCTCCTCTGTAACAAACCTGAAACTTACGTTTAGAGCGGCGAACCTTTCTCTGCAAGCTCTGCGTATATACTCACGAATAAAATCCGCATTGTCTAGCTTTGCCAACTGATCAAGCTGTGAATCTGTATTCAGCACTACCGTTACGTCTTTGTTTATGTCCCAGATAGCTCTTGCCTGTGGTTCACAGCATCCGCAGATTACCACGTCATCAACCATATCAGCATTCTTGATAGCGTTGAGCATTGCTGGAATGGCAGCTTCATCCTTCAGATCAAGCGACAAACAGACTTTCCCTTTGGCAAAGTCCAGAACTTCCATCAACGTTGGTATTTTCTCGCCGGCGTATTTTTTGTCTTTCCACGATCCAGCGTCCAGTTCCCTGATCTGCGCATAGTCCATAGCTGAAATGGGACCTTTGCCGTTCGTTGTCTCATCCAGAGTATCGTTGTGGATCAGGATCAATACGTTATCTCTGGTCTGCCTGACGTCGAGTTCGATCATATCCGCTCCCAGAACCACAGCCTGTTGTATGGACTCCATAGTGTTTGCGGGAGCAACACCTGAGTTGCCTCTATGTCCTATAACCAGTGGTAGTTTTCCTCTATTCACTTTTGTTTCCTTTCGACTGCTATTGCTTAATCATTATTATGCCAATATCCGACGATACTAAAATCAGCCTAAAGATACATCTCTAAAACTCCGCTTCACTTTTAGATTCTTTAATAGCTCGTTTAATGGATTCTACCTCATCTCTTGATCCTGCCCATTGTCCAGCGAGTTGTTTAAACTTCTCTGCTTTATCCGTTTCTGTTTTGTAATCTAGTTTGCTTTTGCCAAGATATATCTCAATATCAGACGATCTGAACCTTAATACACGACCTACTTTGCAAGCCATTAGTTTACCATTGCTGACTAATCGCCTGATTGTCAATGGTGTTACTTTCAACATTTCTGCCACTTCATCAGTAGTATACAGCGTTTCTTTTTCCATAGTAAGATAATCACTCCCTTCAATGTTTCATTGTAACTCCATTGCTTACAAGAATTAAGAAAATTTAATAGATTAATATCTTTCTATATCTTTATTACTGTATAAAAATATTTATGTGGCATTATGGACTCAAACATTTCATTTCTACGGAACTGAGATATTAGGATAGTTGAGTCTCTTTGCCTCGATTCAATCTACGAACTGAATGTGAGGATTAATGGTCGTTTACTTAACCTAAGCAAGACAGGGGAGCGGTATTTATGGGACAGCCCATGTGACGCTTCCCTCATATTATCACTTGGGAATGTCCTGTACGCAACGAAAACCCACAACTTGAGACCGGGGATCAGGATAGAACGTGTCCCCGAAATAACTGTTCCCGTGGCGGTTGGACACGCGAAGATTTAATGGATAATCGTTCCAACACCCGCCACGCAAAACACGTTGGGGAACAATCGAACCCGAATTCGGACCCTTCGGATTCTGTTTGGGTGAATTGGCATAATAATTGCCACACCAATCAGCACACCATTCCCAAACGTTGCCTGCCATATCATACAATCCATAACCATTGGGAGAATACTTACCGACTGACGCGACATATTCGTATCCATCATCAAAAATCCTATTCGACCACCATGAATAGCCTATGTTCTTGCTTGCAAAGTTGCATTGAGTGCCATTCGGATCTGTATCTCCCCATGGAAACCTTTTACCTACTAATCCACCACGAGCAGCCTTTTCCCATTCCGCTTCTGTTGGTAATCTCTTACCAGCCCATTCGCAATATGCAACTGCATCATACCAGCTTACGCCTACCACTGGCTCATTGGGTGTGTAATCTGCGTTATAGTCTATCGAGTTCCAATATCTTCTTGGAGTCACAAGTTTTTTGTATCCCGTTGCATACATGAATTTCTTATATTGAGCGTTCGTCACTTCGTAAACGTCCATGTAAAAAGCATCCACGTAGATCGTATGACGAGGGGTCTCATCTTCAAACCAGTTTGTCTGTGGCTGAGAATACCATTTATTTGCCCATTGAACAAGCTCTGGTATCTCTGATGGATCAGTTCCCATCTGGAACTCACCGGCGGGTATCAGCACCATCGGTGCGCCGTCCTTGCCTGTTATTTCCTTCGGTAGATCAGTATCAGATTTTGGATTATTAGCAGTTCCATTCGACTGCACTGCATGTTGTTCCCTTATAATGCTGACGGTCAATAACAACAGAATCAATACACTAACTATAACCTTGCGCATAGTAATTTCCCCCTCCACATATAATTGACATAATTAGGTTCATTGCCCATACCAGCCAAGTATTAATGATTTAACAAGAATCGTATTCCTGCTTAAGATTTCATCTTAGGCATTTCCTGAATCTCCAGCTCACCAGGGGTATTTAACCTTCCCTTCCACTGTAGAATAAATCTATATCCATTATCTTCTTCTATTACCAATTCTATCCTGTATACTACATCCATATTAGTCTTATGTTCTTGCAGATCCACCAAATTTATTGATTTCCCTGGTAAGAGTTTTTTAGGAGAACTTGTTGAACCGAATATATTTGTTTCATCTCCTATAAATGAAATTAATATAGTCACTGGCTTAGCTTCTTGACCAAGCATTACAGTTGCACATATATTCCCTAATGAAGTAGATACACTCATTCTAATATCATAGTCAGGTCTATTGGTTGGTCTACCGGACACCACAACACTTCCTCTTCTATCCATCTTTTTCCCTTTTTCTATTAGTGCCTTTATTAAAGATTTCATTTCACTCATTCCCAAAATCATTGATTTGCCAGGTGTGTTGACTTTACCTTCCCAATATATAGCGTATGGAGGATTATCGTATTCTTCTATACCTATAATTACCTTGCATATTGCATTAGGATCAATCTGTACTTCATTTTCAAATACTAACTCTTTTCCCGGTAGAAGTTTCCTAGGAGAATCTGATTCGATAAATATTTGCCAGGTGTATTGTTTGTCATCTCCTACTAACGCTCCTCCCACAACAAGTGCTATGGTAACTGGTTCTCCTGATTGATCCGACTTTACGTTCACACGTATATAATTGTATGAACCAGATACAGTAATTTTAATATTATTATTATTATGAATTACTTCCTTGTAGATGAAGCCTTTATACGGTAAGGATTTTACCTTAGCCTTTGTAACTACTATGTCAGCAGGTCCAGCAATACCATGTGGAACTGTTGCCTTCAAAGAAGTTTTTGATATAACCTTTAGACCAGTAGCAGGATTACCACCAATGGTTACTGTTATGGCAGGACTAGCTTTGAATCCTGTACCTGTAATAGTGATCTCTGTTCCACCAATGGTGGGAGCTATAGAAGGATCAACTTTAGTTATCGTAGGAGGCTTCTGAGCGCATCCTATATATAATGATAGAATCAACACTAATAATATAATTCTACGCATAATGAACCTCCTCATCATGGCGATAATTTCACTAGCTCCAACCACACCTATTATCTAACATACAATTTCTGTATCTGTCAACACTTTTGTCGTTGCAATCGTTGCATATAGTGTGTAGGTTTGGTTGCGGTTTTGCGTATAACCGATTATGAGTTACACGATGTACTGACTACCATTCATTTAATAAAAGAATAAATATCTAGGGACGGCTTACAATTATTATTACCACGTAAGCTAGGTAGGCAAGGAACTAATTCATTAGCATTTTTGCATTTTATTATCTTTTGTATAGTATTATCGTCTATATTTTTATTATAATAATCTAAATAATCGGATGTTCTTATTTCAACCCAATCATTATGAGTATCAAAGAGTTCTTCACATTCATTAGGACACTTGAAAATTGCATAATTAAACAGATGACGCGGGTCATAACCATATATTTTCTTGCCTTCATCACTAAATAAATGAACTATCGAGGTTTGATATCTTAAACCGTCATAATTATCACGAAAATAATCAGCGATAATCTGAGTAGAATTATATAACCAATTTGACCAATATCTTTTGGGACAAGTTATATGCTGATTCACCATAATATGCTCATGTTTAAAATGAATTTTATCCCTTGAATCATCAGTATACCTCCATCTTATTAAATCAGCTAATTTTATCTCCTTCTTTAAAATTAGCTCTTTTACATATATTATTTGCGGAATACAATTTTGGTAATGGGAAATTAACTCTAATATCGCTGTTTCCTTATGTGAAGCAATATAAAAACAGTATTGACGGTCTCTATTGAATCTACCTTCCTTTATTTTAGAACGATCATAATTCTGAAAATGATACCTATTATCTGTAACAGCCCTAAATATTTTAGTTTCGGTTCCGATTTGTAAGATTGTTGGTTTGAAACACAAACTACCTAATTTAATTATCATTAAGTTATCCTCCTAATAAAATCAGTATATTGCAACAAATGATATGATATTGAGTCTACCAATCTCTTTTAATGCTTTTAACGCCTCTTTTATATCAGAGAATGGACCAATTACTTCCCCGCTTTTTTCTGCATCAAGGGCTTCATTTATCATCTTTTTGCCTTTTTTTATAACTTTACGTAATTTTTGTGATCGATCAAGGATTTTGGTTTTAAGATGATTACCCCATCAGCAGATTTATACTCAACAGAAACAAAAGTGCCATCCTCCAGATTAGCTTTTTTACGAATATCCGCCGGTATTGTAAGTGCGCCTTTTCTAATTTTTGCGACTGACAAAATACGATCACCATCCATTTCATTCTCTTCAATAAAACTCAATTTTACAAACGCATATTCTATTTACATAAGATATTAGGATAGTTGGATCTCGTTACCTCGACTCAATCTATAACTTTAATTTTCAATCCTTTTCATATCTTTCCAACCGATGAGTTTTACTCCTTGTTCATCAATTAGTTTCTGTGTCTCTGAATCTGAAAATATCTTGTAATCATAATAACGTGACATATAGCTCCCAGTTATATGCTTTAGTTCCTCGTCATCCATACCCAGATGGACGATTATCTCGTTGACGCCGGGATTCAGGTTTCGGATAGCGTTGCAATACGAATCCTTTTTTTCCTCGAAAGTATCTCCAGAGCCTGCCGACACAAGCTCATCAAGAAAAGGCAGATTACTCTTTTCCATTACATCGCCAACTTTACCAGCAAGATCGCTTTGCATCTGTTTCAGGCGTTCTATGATTTCAGGAGTTGGTTTTATAAGCATGGGATTTATATTGTATTCTTTTCCAAGCCGATAATATATCTCAAAGAACTCAGGTTTTGCAAACACAGTTCCCATGTGGGTATCAATGTGAGTTGGCTTTATACCGAACTGCAAGGCACGCTCAATTTGCGCACGGAGTTCAATCTCAACTTCCTCTGGTTTCGCATGTTGACTAAATTCCTCATAAGACCGCCACATAAATCCTTCTTCGTCAATGAGACTGGGAACTTTGTCCTTTGATGCCACAGTACCCCATCGGTAGTATTTCCATTCGCTTGTAAGTGTAAGATGAACCCCAATGTCAAGTCCCGGATTCTCACGATAGTAAGCGGCAAACTCAGTGAACCAGGGACATGGAACCATGATGCTTCCACAAGTTACTATGCCAGCCTTAAAAGCCTCAATGGTTGCTTTATTTACAGAATGGCTCATGCCAATGTCATCGGCGTGAATGATGAGCAATTTATCATTTTCGTTGTAACCAAGCTTTTCAGTCATTGTATTATCATACGATATTGCCAATGAAAACGTCATCAATAATGATAAAATATACATAGTTACTCCCTTCAAAACAAGAACAGTTGCTTTTCGCCATAGCGATAATCATTCCACAGCGAATCCAAAGTCGCTTCGTAAGAATTGTCTTTCAGTTCGTGGTATCTTGGTGTAATTTCGTTTTTCTTTGTGAGGTATATATTCACGTAGCCAAAATCTTTTTCGCCTTCCTGAATATGTACCTTTGCACAGTTGGAGTTATATAAACCTTTCAAAACTGCTTTATATCCACAATTTTCTAAAAATTTTATAAATCCCTGTGCTTCATTTTGAAGGTCAAAAGGTTTTGTTTCTTCTGTTGAAATTGAGCCTGCTTTAGCAAGTTCGTCTGCTTTGTCATTCCAGACGTCACCAGTATGGCTGTCAACCTTGTGCCAGTCTATCATTATCCCTGAATTGCGGACAAATTCTGCATATTCTTGAGTAAGCGGATGCTTGGTTCTCCATTCCCCGACAGCCCATTTTCTGATGCCTTCACAATCGTAGAATATAGATACTTTACTGACAGAATTCGACAGGCACCATTCAATGGCTTTCCTGACAGCGAAAAGCTCACCTGCGATCTGGTTGGTTCCCTGCACGTAAGGATCAGGAACTGTGCCGTGAATTTCCTTTAAAACTTCACCGTTTTTAAGAATAACAACCCCGTACCCAACCGACTCGTTTAACATGGAACCATCAACGTAAATCTGATGCTCTAATTGATTATTAGTTGTTGTGTTTATGCTCAATCGCTACACCCAGAATCCATAAGTCTGGATTCCAAAAGTTATGCCGATTAATGTCCACAGACTGCCCACTGTAAACTCTCCGAGTATCAATCCCAGGAAGAAAGGTATAGCACGTTGGTGCATCTTAAGCCCGCCGTATTTCAGGATCACCCATTTAATAAGCCAGCTTACAAAGAGGCATGACCAGATTATATTCATTCCCCAGCTTGTAGTTATCGCAAAACCTGCGGGGTGAAATGGCCACCAGAAGAACTTCATTCGCAAAACCATGAGCAATATAGTTGAGAAAAAGCCTATTATAGTAAATATAGACTGCTGGTAATCAGTAGTTGTGAGCGTTAAAAGCCAATTTTGTAACCTATCATAAGGCTCACGCCCAAAAGCTGTGAGTGATGGCCATGGCGCCCGAACCTCCATACCGATCCGATAGCCTTGATCTATCAATGCCCAGAATGCGGATAGAGACCCCCAAGCTACTGCGAACATCATTGCGAATATAAGCCCCTTATTACTGGTTTTTGTCCTTTCAGCCAGCTTGAACCCTTCAAGTTGATGAGGCATCGGATGGCTTCTATACGCCCTATTGATGAACCAGAACAATGAGAACATAGTCAGATTGCCAACACCCAATCTTCGTGTTCCCCAGAATCTAACCATTATCTGATCGGGTCCGGCATAGTGCAGATCGTGGACAGGCGTACCAAGTTCCGCCCGCATACGTGCTATTGCTATGGAGATCGCAAAATATAGTGCGAAAAATACTATTATCACCACGGTAGACATTCCAGCGTTAGACTTATAGAAAATTGACGATACACCGTATTTTGAACAGAAAAAGAATATGAAACCTAATCCGAGTATCATCCCAATTACGGCAGTCCTGTATCGCATCGGCTCATCTGAATCATCAAGATCACTTTTATAATTTATGATCTTCTTGAAAACCTCTTTCAGATGATTTCTACTTATCCAGAGAGCAAGAATCGCAAGCGCTATGTATCCACCAGACGCCTGTTCTGTGGTATATGGGAACGCTGGCAAACTCCTTATACCAAGAACCGTTCCCACAACATTTTGTAATCTCCAATACCAGAAGAAAAACCAGCATGAGAACGCCAGATCAAGCGGGATGAAAAACCCTAAGCCTATTGCGAATGGATAAAACGAAATAGGTATAGAACCCATAGCGTTCCAGGGTTTTTCGGTAAACATAGCTATGTTGCGCACTCTGACTGGTATCTCAGGCACAGTTGGAAAGATTGAGTTTAATCCGTTAATTATGTCAATCAATGCGGCGACAGCGAAACCGATCCAGAGAAGCTTAGTTTTAAAGAGAGTCATACCCGGGTTCGTCATTTCCAGAGGAAGCTGGATGATGGGATAGCTTAACTTTTCCGTCTGCGCCCACTGCCTTCTGATGATGACGTTGATGCAGAGCATGACAAAGACGATGGCAACGATAAACGAAGTCCACCACAATACCGCTGGAAGCCATGCTTTAATCTGAGACATTGAATATAGGCTTATCTCGCCATTGTAATAGCCGTTAAGAGCAGACTCGTTACTGACAGTCAACCACTTAGGTAAATAGTTGAAGAAAAGCTCTGACCATTCGTTCTCTGGTGTCGCAAACCTATAAGAATGTCCAAGCATCGGAACCAGTATCTCAAGCATATCGTGACCTGCGATACCAGATGCCAATGAAAGCATTATGTATATGACGAGTAATTCGCTTTGTGAAAGGACGAACTTTGGAAAAAATCGCTTCAAAAGCAAATTCAACCCAATAAGAACGAATACATTGAATACAACGTTAAAAAAGATAGATATAGTCACAGGATGACCAGAATACCGTATCACCTCCATTTCAATGACCCAATAGCAGTTTATCGGGATTAATATAAAAGCAATTATTAAAGATCGTAAAGTGACACCTTGATGACTTTTATCTTTTCTATCCATATTTATTTTGGGTTGATTGTGATTCCCGTTAAAAAGTTGATTGTTATGGTTAATCTTACGACTTGTGCTAATTCTAGTAAATTAAGGAATAAAGCCAGTTTGTAGTAGCTCAATTCATTGAGCGTTTTTATAAAAGTTCGATAAATCGAACTACTACAAACCAAACTAAAACAAGTTGATAATTTTAGTTATTTCAAATTAGCAGTTAGTTTGAGAGATGAGACCCAACTTATGCACTAACCACTTACAGTCCATCAACTGCACCGCCAAATGGATTCTCATAATCGCCAAGCATGTAGCCCATACAAGGCGGTATTGGTGTATCACCATTCATACTGCTCTCTCCCCGCCATGTTTGGTAGAATTTTTGTACCACCTCTGGTGTGAACAGAGCAGGAGCCATGAAGTAATCTCTGTGCTTCTGAAAATTATTGATGTCGAAATGGATGTGAGTGCCATTAGCATTCGGCGGAACGTACATATAGGCTATTATGTCTCCCTTCTTGACGTATTGACCCTCAGAGATAAGGATAAACTGACGATAGAAGTCAACTGAAGGCTGCATAACCATAGGTTCGATGCTATAAGCTAAGTTGTAGATAGAGCCATCTTCGCTGTCTTTAGCGAAGGATAAGTCCAATCCATAGCGTTCATGGCTCATGCCAGTGCTGTTGGATAGCGGAAAACAGTAGTCAACTCTAGCGATAATACCATCCACTGCCGCATATATTGGGGGATAGTTTTCTGGTTTATTTCCCCCATTGGGCAAAACATTCTTAAAATGGACATGAGCACCAGAATGAGGCTTTTTCGACCGAACTCCCAAGAAAGGATGCCCGGTTTCTATATCTTCAATGTTGACGATGAATTGATCGGATTTTTCGTTAGCAAAATTTTTGATGTCTGGTAATTCATTTATCTTTTTGTCTGCTATTTGTTGTTTGGGTATATCTGCTAGGTTATTTATCCTTTGTTTATTTATTTGGCAAGATAGCAGCATAATAGATAAAACACAAAGCCATATAAACATACATCCCCTGATTATTAAGTTCATGGAAATCCTTCTTTATATGTTTGAACCATACTCTTTATGATCTTACCATCATGATATATGGGAACAATAGTGGTTGTATCTACCTGCGAGCAAAGAGTTAGATCATCCCCCAGGCCAATACTGATTAAATACCTACCGTGTTCAGAATCACGCAGAACTTTCAGGATGTTTGACTTACAATGTTGATAAAGTATTTCGACAGCTATAGCTGAGTCTGACTTGTCTATCCTGGCAATTTGGCTTAGTGTATTTACGCAGGCGCCAGCAAAGACAGCGTCCTCTATACCGAACTTTCCCTCTTTTCCTGAACATACAATGAGAATATCGCTTCCCAGTTGTGACAAAAAATGGCAGCACGACGATTGATTGAAGAAAGAGCCTATAACCAGATGACGTGCCGATGAGCAAACGTTTACAGCCCGTGTTCCATTAGTTGTGCGTATTATTATAGGCTTATCTTTCACGACAGAATTTGAATACTCGGAAACTGAGTTACCCAGATGGAAACCTTTTATACGTTTGCCGTCCACTTCTCCGCCAAGAAGTGGTTCTCTGTTATATTTTTCGTATAAGATAAATGCTTCTTGCGGAGTGTTGACAGGTATAAGGAATAATGCCCCATTTGCTATTGCAGTTGTGATTGTACTGGTGGCGCGCAGAATATCAACGATAAGGATAGCTTTGTTGCTGATTTCTGAAGTTCGTACTTCCTCTGGTATAAATGCTACGTCAACGTTCAGAAGATTTTGATAGGTCTGAATAATTTCACTCCGATACATTAAACGAGTTCAGGAAATTAACGTATACTTCACCACGGACGAATCTCTCGTCTTCCATTATTTTTTTATGGAACGGTATCGTAGTCTTTATGCCGGATATGATTGTTTCATCCAGGGCTCGTTTCATTCGTGCTATTGCTTCGTTACGGTCTCTGCCATGAGTTATCAGTTTTGCGATCAGGCTGTCATAGAAAGGAGGGATTCTATAACCTCTGTATATATGAGTATCAAAACGTATTCCTGGCCCACCTGGTGCATAGAAATCTTCAACAATACCGGGAGATGGCATGAATTTCTTATTAGGGTCCTCTGCATTTATTCTGCACTCAATGGCATGCCCATTCAGATGAATATCTGCCTGACGGAATCCCAGCCTTTCACCTGCGGCAAGCTTAATCTGCTCTTTTAACAGGTCTAAGCTGGTTACTTCTTCGGTGATGGTATGCTCAACTTGAATTCGTGTATTCATCTCCATGAAGTAAAATTTTTCATCAGGGGTCATCAGAAACTCGACTGTGCCGACGTTATAATACTTTATAGATTTAATTGCTTTAATGAGAGATTTAATAATTTCCTCTCTCATCTTCGAGTTAAGTAAGATACACGGTGTCTCTTCAATGAGTTTTTGTTTTCTGCGCTGTACTGAACATTCACGCTCTCCAAGACAAACTACATTTCCATAATTATCTGCAAGAATCTGAAACTCTACGTGTTTAGCACCTTCAACGAGTTTTTCTATGTAAACTTCCGAACGGCCGAAAGCCGCTCTGGCTTCTCCTTGAACGAGTTGAAATACGCTAATCAATCCTGCATCGTTATATGCTTCCCTGATACCTATTCCCCCGCCTCCTGCAGCAGCCTTTACAACCACAGGATACGCGATTTTATGGGCAACTTTAAGTGCTTCCTTCTCATTACGAGATACACCTTTACTGCCGGGAATAGGTTCGATGCCAGACTTCGCCATTATCTGACGGGCTTTAGCTTTATCTCCCATCATTTCAATGTTCTCAGGAGTCGGACCTATAAATGTGATACCGTGATCCCGACATGCTTCTGCGAAGTGCGGAGCTTCTGCCAAAAATCCTGTACCAGGGTGTATAGCATCAACGTTGGTTATATCGGCAGCGCCGATAATGTTTGAGAGACTCAGATAGCTTTTGGATTTGTCACTGGGTCCTATACATACAGCTTCATCAGCGTATTGAACGTGCAAGGAATCCGCATCTACGCTGGAGTATACGGCTACGGTTCTGATGCCCATTTCTCTACATGCACGCATCACCCGAACGGCTATTTCACCACGATTTGCTACTAATATTTTGTTAAATGGCATCCCCAATTACTCGCTTTCTGATGCTGATCACTGAAAGTAGGGACAAGTTTGAAACTTATACCTACAAACAAAAATTTAATAATGATATTTATTCCACAAGTCGTCTGCACCTAAATGTTGTTAATATTACTTTGTCAATTATTGATTTTTACCTGATTTGGTAGCCGAAGGCTTTAGCCTGCAGGCACCCTAAAGGGATGAGACTACCAACCTTATTTCTAGTTAAATGACAAAGTAATATTAAACCTTTGGTCTTACACGGAAGAGAGGTTTTTCATACTCAACAGTTTGACCGTTTTTTACCATGATCTCAAGAACCTCACAATCCATGTCAGCGGTGATCTCATTCATAAGCTTCATCGCTTCTATTATGCAGATCACCTGCCCGGCAGCTACATTGTCACCGACTTTCACGAAAGGTTTTTCACCGGGTTCCGGAGCCTCATAGAATGTGCCTATAACAGGAGCAGAGATAAAAACAGAATCGTCAACTGAAGTTTCAGATTCAATGGCAGGTACAGTTTTATCTATAGTCTGAACTGGAACACTGTATACTGCATGTGCCGGCTGATTATATCCTTGTTTAACCTGTATCTTTAGACCGTTCTGCTCAATACATACCTCGCTCAGATCATTTTCTTTCACAATCTTGATGATTTCTTTAAGGATTTCTATATCCAGCCCTTTCTTTTCTGGCATAATGTACCTCCAACTATGAAAGGATGAGAGATGAAGGCGGAAGGATGAAAATGGATTGGAAGATTCAAAAATTAAAAGATTTCAAGATTATCCTACCAAAATCTTTCAATCCTCAAATTTTTATTCATCCTTCACCTCTCATCCTTTATTACTACGCTCGTTCCAGATACTCCCCTGTTCTTGTATCTACCTTGATAATATCTCCCGGTTCTATGAAAAGAGGTACTTGAAGGACGTATCCGGTTTTCAGTTTTGCTGGTTTTGTTCCACCGGTAGCGGTATCGCCTTTAATGCCTGGGTCAGCGACTTCAACTTCAAGCTCAACAGCAGGTGGTATCTCAACACCAATAGCTTTTTCTTGATAGAACTGTACCTTGATGGTAGCACCCTCCACCAAGAAATTGACAGCATCTTCTAGATGATCTGCGCTCAACGGCATCTGTTCATAAGTTGCGTTATCCATGAAGTAGAGTAGATCACCATCTCTGTAAAGGAATTGCATGTCTCTGTTTTCCAGCCTTACGTCCTCTATCTTTTCATCTGATCTAAACGTGCGCTCTATTAAGTTTCCATCGGACATTCTTTTGAGTTTAGTTTTGACGTAAGCTCCACCTTTACCGGGCTTTACGTGAGTAAATCCAGCAACGGTATACAGTTGTCCATCCACTTTAATAACCGTACCAAAACGAAAATCATTTGGAGAGATCATACTAACTCGTTTCCTCCTTTAGTAGTTTTTAGTTATCAAATCTTACTATTTCTCTATTGTTTTTTAACTAAAAACTATTCAAATATGTTTTCTCTTGTTTATCTCTTTAACAATTGCTTCTAGTGCTAGAAAGTAGCCTTCTGGTCCTAATCCGCATATAACACCAGTGGCAACAGGTGAAATGTACGAAAAATGTCTGAATTTTTCCCGACGGAAAATATTGGATAAGTGTATTTCAACAGCGGGCAATCCGACTGCTGAGATCGCATCTCTAATGGCAATGCTGGTGTGTGTATAAGCGGCAGGATTGATGATTATCCCGTCCGCCCAATCAGCATTATCGCCGATGAAGGATACTATTCCGCCTTCTGAATTCGTTTGAATAATCTTAAGTTCTACGTTTAGTTTTTGAGCTAGTTCTTCAAGATCACTATTTATCTCAGATAAGGTTTGTAATCCATAAATCCCAGGCTCACGTTTGCCAAGCAAGTTTAGATTCGGTCCGTGAATAACCAATACCTTTATATCCATCAACCTTTCGTCTCCATTATTGCTTCTCGGATCTGGTCATCTGTCACGTTTTCTACTATTATTGCTTCACCAATATCTTTTGGAAGCACGATTCTGGGTCTGCCATTCTCTTTTGTCTTTTTATCAAGGTGAATGGCATCCAGAGTATTATCAACGTCCAGATCTGGGAAGGTGATCGGTAGCCCGCATTTTGCAAGAAGTCGGTTTTGCCTGTCTGCTACCTCCTCTTTCATTATACCCATATTCACAGCGATCTTTGAAGCGACCGCCATTCCAATGGAAACAGCTTCGCCATGACGGTATACACTATAATCCGTTACCGTCTCGATACCATGTCCTACAGTATGTCCATAGTTGAGTATAGCTCGCAAATTTTGCTCTTTCTCATCTTTCTCAACGATAATCGCCTTATCTTTACACGATCTTGCTACTATCTGTTCTAAGCTTTGTGAATCAACACTTAATATATCCTGCAAGTTATCCTCGACGTAATAGAATAACTCACTGTCCATTATCATCCCGTGTTTAATAACTTCTGCAAGACCCGCTTTTAGTTCTCTCTCTGGAAGGGTTTTCAGCACATCCACGTCAATAAATACTAGCTTCGGCTGATGGAAAACTCCTATCAGATTCTTTGCTTTTGGGTGGTTAATCGCTGTCTTTCCTCCAACACTGCTGTCTACCTGTGCCAGAAGAGTCGTTGGGATCTGGATGAGCGGTACTCCGCGCATGAACGTAGCAGACACAAAGCCTGTCAGATCACCGATGACGCCTCCACCAAGAGCAATTATAACCGATTGCCTCGTTATGTGATGCTCTACAAGGGCATCAAACACTTCCATCGCTCCGTGAAGCGACTTGAGGTCTTCGCCATCGGGAATTTCGACAACTATCACCTCTAAGTCAGCCGATTGCAAACTATTTTTCAGAACATCACCGTATAGATTATTGACGATATTGTTTGTGACAATCGCTACTCTCGGTGACGAAAGGTGGCTCTTAGCGATACTGCCGAATTTCGATAGAATCCCTTTGTCTATATGTATCAGATAGCTATTTTTTCCTAAGTCTACGTGTATTTGTTGCAATTCTCTGCCTCGCATTTACCTAAGAGATTGAATTTATCAATCGTGTTAAATTTTCAGGTTCTTTGGGAATTAACGGGGAAACTTGTATTTATAATGGATTCCCGTTTTCACGGGAATGATATAATGAAAAAGAGCTACACCTATCGAAAGAGTCATTGTGGTATAATTAGATATATGTATTAA
>Ga0315274_10004419_pt1 | contig 20653 bp, 22 predicted proteins | sample YL17G02_20_MG_FD_203700 | JGI IMG/M metagenome (GOLD analysis project Ga0315274, IMG submission 203700) | Sediment microbial communities from Yellowstone Lake, YNP, Wyoming, USA - YL17G02_20 | ecosystem: Environmental > Aquatic > Freshwater > Lake > Sediment | place: USA: Wyoming | collected...
AAGGTCCGCAGTCTTTTGCTGTCCAGTGTCGGCACTGCGAAGAACCTGACTGTGTATATTCCTGTATAACAGGAGCCATGTATATTGACGAAGAAACTGGACAAGTCATGCACGACCCCGAAAAGTGCGTTGGTTGCTGGACGTGCATAATGGTCTGCCACCGTGGTGCGATCCTCCGTGATGAACGTTCAAGGCGCATCGCCGCTAAATGTGATCTTTGCCCCGGTCTTGATACTCCAGCTTGTGTGGCACATTGTCCAAACGAGGCTTTGTATATTATAGAGGAGATTGTGGAAGAATGAATAGCTATAAATACCTGATCATTGGAAACTCAGCCAGCGGTATAGGGGCTGTGGAAGCTATTAGAAAAGTAGATAAAGAAGGAACTATTGCCATAGTCTCCGATGAAGAATACCATACTTATTCCAGACCACTGATCTCCTATTTCTTGGCTAATGAGATAGCTTACGACAAAATGTTTTACAGACGCTCTGATTTCTATGAGAAAAAGAAAGTAAATGCCATTTTGGGTAAGAAGGTCGTGAAGATTGACTTTGATAAAAATGCTGTTGTCTTAAATGATGAATCTCAGATTGGCTACGAAAAACTTCTACTGGCTACAGGCGGGGAGCCATTTGTCCCTAAAATAGCGGGCATGGAAACTTATGAATATTCCACTTTCACCACGTTGAATGATGCACTGAAGATAAGAGATAAAATCGAAAAAGAAAACGTAAAAAACGTAGTTATCCTCGGTGGAGGTTTGATAGGCCTGAAAGCCGCAGAAGGTCTTGAAGCTAGAGGGGTAAATATTACCGTTGTTGAGCTTGCCAACAGGATTCTCAGCCCGGTTCTTGACGATCAGGCGGCATCATTAATACAAAAAGTCCTTGAGCAACAAGGAATAAACGTCATGCCCAATCATACTATCTCTGAGATAATTGGTGAAAATGGGAAAGTCAATGGCGTCCTTCTTGACAAGGGTGAAAGAATTGACTGCGAAATGGTGATAGTAGCCATAGGCGTACGGCCAAGAATCGAACTAGCAAAAGATACACCTATAAAGCTCAATCGTGGCATCGTTGTAGACAAAAACATGCGGACAACAGTTCCGAACATATACGCTTGTGGTGACTGTGCAGAAGTATACGACTTCATTCTCGATAACTTCCGTTTGACACCTCTTTGGCCCACTGCCCACGTTGGCGGGCGCATCGCAGGTTTCAACATGGCGGGAGAGAGTAAAGAATACGTCTGGGGAACTGGTATGAACTCTGTGGACTTTTTCGGGTTCCCGGTCATATCAGCCGGGCTTATCAATCCACCAGAGGGTCAGGAGATGGAAATCCTGACGAAATATGATCCTGATAAGATGATATATAAAAAATTCATTATAAATGATAAACACATAGTCGGAATGATATTTGTCAATGAAGTGGATCGGGCAGGCGTTATACTTGGGATAATGCGCGATAAAGTGGATATTACACCTTTCAGGAATGAGCTTTTGCTTGAGGATTTCGGACCAATATACCTCCCGAAGACACTCCGACAGGAACCAAGCGCATCTCAGGGGATACCCCCGAAACCCCAAATCATTCCGGAGGCAAGAGTATGAAAAATCTAAGTCAAATCTCAAATCCTTTTAATGATGACAAGGTTATAGCGAACTGCGGGCTTTTCGGAATGATGAGCCTTGAAGGTAGAACCTGCTCAGGAAAGGACATAATAAAGGCTATTGCCAACATGCGCGTACGTGGAAACGGACTTGGTGGAGGGTTTGCCGCTTATGGCATCTATCCAGATTATGCAGACTTTTATGCCATGCACATTATGTTCCAGACCGGTTCTGCCAAAACTCAAACGGAGTCATTCCTTGAAGACTCATTTAACATAGTAGCAAAAGAAGAAATTCCGAATCGTTACGTTCCTGTCATATCTGATCCACCGATGGTATGGCGTTACTTTGTTGAGCCTAAACGTAACGTTTCACCTGAATATGCAGATGATTACGTAGTCGAGAAGGTCATGGTTATAAACACAAAAATTGAAGATTCCTTCGTTTTCTCCAGTGGGAAAAATATGGGCGTATTCAAAGGCGTTGGACACCCGGAAGATATAGGTAATTTTTTCTGTCTGGAAGACTACGAAGCATATATATGGGTATCACACTCAAGGTTCCCAACAAACACTCAGGCATGGTGGGGTGGAGCGCATCCCTTCAGTATTCTGGATTGGACAGTCGTTCATAACGGTGAGATTTCCTCTTATGGAACTAACAGGAACTTTCTGGAAATGCACGGTTATTTTTGCACTATGCACACTGATACAGAAGTTATAGCTTACGCTGTGGACCTTCTTATCCGAAAGCATGGTCTTCCAATAGACATCGTAGCAAAGATCATGGCGGCTCCACTTTGGGAAGATATTGACCAGATGTCAGTAGAAGAACGTAAAGCAGACACTATACTAAGGCAGGTTTATAGCCCACTGCTAATAAATGGTCCTTTCACTATTATTATTGCACATCAAGGAGAGATGATCGGTCTTGGAGATAGAGTTAGACTAAGACCTTTGGTTGCGGGTATCAAAGGCGATATGTTCTATCTTTCTTCCGAAGAAGCCCCGATGAGGCTGATAAGTCCAGACCTTGATTTAACGTGGATACCAAAGGGCGGGGAACCAATTATAGGAAAATTAGATACTAAAGAAGTAATATATAAGAACGAACCCGTTCTAACGGGAGTGGAAAAAAATGTTATCAACTCTGTTGCCTGAATTTAAAGTAGAACGTGACGATAAAAGATGTATAAGGTGTAAAGTCTGCGTACGTCAGTGTGGATTTGACACGCACCAATACGACGAAGAAGATGACGAAATACTTTCATCAGAAGAAAAGTGCGTTGGTTGTCAGCGCTGTGCTGTTATGTGTCCGACTAATGCTCTTACCATAAAGCCACACGATTGGGGATACCGTCCAAATGCCAACTGGAGCAAAGATCATTTCCGTGAACTTGGCAGACAGGCGGAATCCGGCGGCGTGGTATTGACAGGGTCGGGTAATGATAAACCATATCGCATTTACTGGGATCACATTGTCCTGAACGCCTCTCAGGTCACAAACCCATCCATAGACCCTCTGCGTGAGCCTATGGAACTGAGAACATATCTAGGACGTAAACCAGAAAAGATCGAATTTGATCCAAAAACCAGAACTATAAAGACTGAGATGCCTCCGCAGGTGATGATTGATGTGCCTGTAATATTCTCTGCATTGTCTTATGGGGCTATTAGCTACAATGCGTGGAAATCTCTTCTAACAGCCGCAAAGGAAGCTGGAACTCTATGCAATACAGGTGAGGGCGGTTGGCCTATTGAACTGAGAGAGTCTAGTAACAGGGTTATCGCTCAGTGTGCTTCGGGAAGGTTCGGCGTTGACCTTGATTACCTGAACGCCGCATCCATTGTAGAGATAAAGATCGGTCAGGGCGCAAAGCCCGGTATCGGTGGTCATCTGCCCGGTGAAAAGGTTAGCAGTGACGTATCACTAACACGTATGATCCCGGAAGGCACAGATGCACTTTCGCCTGCGCCTCAACACGACATATACTCAATTGAGGACCTGTCAATGTTGATATACGCATTAAAAGAGGCGACTCATTATGAAAAACCAATCAGTGTTAAAATCGCCGCAGTCCACAACGCCGCCGCAATTGCATCGGGTATGGTCAGGGCTGGTGCTGATATAATAGCACTTGATGGTATTAGAGGTGGAACAGGTGCTGCGCCAAAGATCATCCGTGACAACGTGGGTATTCCTATCGAACTGGCTCTGGCTTCGGTTGATCGCAGGCTCAGGGAAGAAAGGATAAGGAATCAGGCTTCGATACTCGTAGCTGGTGGTTTTAGGAACAGTGGTGACATTATAAAAGCTATCGCACTTGGTGCTGATGCTGTCTACATCGGAACTGCCGCATTGGTGGCTATGGGTTGCACTATATGCCAGAAATGTTATACAGGAATATGCAACTGGGGAATATGTACTCAAGACCCATATTTGTCAAAACGTCTTAATCCAGAGATAGCTACTAGAAGGCTTGTGAATATGATAAAAGGCTGGAGCCTGGAGATAAAGGAAATGCTCGGCGGTATGGGCATCAATGCAATAGAAAGCCTACGTGGAAACAGAGAGCATCTTCGTGGCATAGGATTGGAACAGTGGGAATTGGACGTTCTCGGTATAAGAGGAGCTGGGATGTAACATGGAAAGACTAAATTTCAGTAACAATGGCTCTGTCGAGATCAATGCGGATGGGCTGTTCTATAAAGACATGAATAAGCTGATGAGAGATACCGTCCTCGCCCATAACTTAAATAAAGCTAAGCTAACCAACGTATTTGGGCAAAGGTACATCGGCACAAACATGGACCGTCCTATAAAGATCGAGATTTTCGGCACACCCGGCAATGATCTTGGAGCGTTCATGAATGGATCAACCGTTGAGGTTTTTGGCAATGCACAGGATGGTTGCGGAAATACAATGAACGCTGGTGAAATCATCATTCACGGCAGCGCTGGCGATATACTCGGCATATCTGCCAGAGGTGGTGAGATATACGTTAAAGGCAACGTAGGCTATCGTGTTGGCATACACATGAAGGAATACAAGGACAAAAAGCCTGCTCTCATTATCGGCGGCACCGCACAGGATTTTCTTGGTGAATACATGGCTGGCGGTATATTGATAATGCTTGGGTTGGGACTTAAAGAAGGTGAAAAACACAAGGCTACGTTCATCGGCACCGGTATGCACGGCGGAACAATGTACATAAGCGGGAATTTAGACAAAGGACAGTTGGGCAAGGAAGTCGGTCAGGTTGACATGGATGACAATGACAAGCAAACGTTGGAAAAGTATATTGGCAAATTCGCCAATTACTTTGGTTACAATGCTGATGAATTACTCAGCAGACCATTCACCAAGCTTATACCAATATCACTCAGACCTTATGGAAAGCTGTATGCGTATTAATGGTTAGTGTAAGTGCTGGTAGTTTTATCTACTCAGCATTGATTAATGCTTTAGCTGCGTTTAGTGGCAAACTAATAGGAATAAAGTAATCTTGGGGATATAGATAATCTTCACCTGATTCATCTATAACTCGTATAAGCTGGTACTTAATATCTTGAGCATCAAATATTATTTGATATGCTTTTCCTTTTTCTAATGATACTGGATAATTGTCATTTTTTATACAAATGACAAATCCACCTATGCGTCCATTGGGTTTGCTGGATTCAAAAGCCTTTATTCCACCTTTATTATACATTTTAAAGTATTTTTTAACAGTAGTTTCACTTTTGTTGAATAATTTAGCTAACATTGATGGATAAGCGCCTTCAGTAAGTAGCTTAACGATCATTAGACGTTGTTTTAATTCAATATTTTTCGATTCTGCTATTTCATTATCTAATTGTTTCTTTATCAGATCATCCATATCAAATAGTATTTTTAAATGGATCATTTAGTTCAATCCTTTCATAATGAGAATGTTAGATTATTTTCAAGAAAAATAAATAATTCAAAGGAAATATTTTATAAATTACTGTAATCGCCGTTTAATTCTGAATTCTTTTCTCCCAATACCATGTGCTTCATACCAATGTATTTCAGCGTTGCGTATATCACCGTTAGGAAGGCGAACAATAGCAACACCTTTAAGTTTTTTCCAATGACCATTACCATAGGTTTTCCGTAATCGGTCTATTTCACGAATAGAAGAACCAATTGCAATTGTTTCAATGTTGCTAATTTTACCAATTATCTCAAAATCCATGATTTATTCTTTTGGTGTACCTAATTTTGCGTTAAGTAGCACATTTTATAATAAGTGGGTCTAAAAAGACAGAATCCACTGTTTGAATTTTAGCATAATAAAGGTCAAAAATCAAGATTATTATGAATACTTTAAAAGTAGCACTAGCCCAAATAAATCCCACAGTAGGCGATTTCAATGGAAACGTTGAAAAGATCGTAAATGTAATAACCCAAGCCAAAGAAGCCTGCGCTGATGTCGTAACGTTTCCAGAGCTTGCTATATGTGGATATCCACCTGAAGACCTTTTGCTAAGACTTAAATTTCTTCAGGATAATCGAGCTGCGCTTGAAAAAATCGCAAAACACACAGAAGGCGTAGCTGTTGTAATCGGCTTTGCGGATATGGTTGACGGCAAAGTCTATAACGCCGCCGCATTGATTAACAATAATCATATAGTCAGTATATATCACAAAGTTGAGTTGCCGAACTACGGGGTCTTTGATGAAAAACGTTACTTCACACCGGGTAACGGATGTCTTACCTTTGATATAAAAAGAATACCAATATCCGTGAATATTTGTGAAGATGTATGGATCAAGGGATCACCAGTTGAGGATTGCGTTAGAGATAATAAGGTTAAGGTCGTATTGAATATCTCGTCATCTCCATTTCATGCGGGAAAACTATCGCAAAGACGAGATATACTGATGGGTTTTGCAAGGCGAACAAACGCTTACGTCTGCTATAACAATCTCGTTGGCGGACAGGATGAACTTGTTTTTGACGGTGGAAGCCTTATAATAAGCCCTCATGGTGAATTAATCGCAAGGGCAAAGCGTTTTGAGGAAGAAGTATTAATAGCAGACATTGAGATCAACAACTCAGATAAAGTTGACGTTACACCAAATAATGATAATTGCCATTCTACAATATCTAATGTGATCGCACCTGAACTTGGCAGGATAGAGGAAGTATACAACGCATTGGTTCTTGGAACAGGTGACTACATGCGCAAAAATGGTTTCAAGAAAGTCGTGTTGGGGCTGAGCGGAGGTATTGATTCCTCACTCACTGCGGTTATTGCAGTTGACGCTCTCGGTAAAGAAAACGTTATCGGTGTCACAATGCCATCACAATATACGTCCAACGAGACACGATCCGATGCCGAAATATTAGCAGAAAACCTTGACATTAAATTTATGACTATCCCTATTCATCCGATGTTCACTGCTTATGCAGAAATACTCAAAGAACCATTCGGTGAAGGCGCTCCCGGTATTGAGATGGAGAACCTTCAGGCTAGAATACGTGGTAATATACTGATGGCACTTTCAAACAGGTTCGGATGGCTGGTAGTCACCACAGGTAATAAAAGTGAGACTGCTGTTGGATACTGCACTCTATACGGAGACATGGCTGGTGGTTTTGCTGTAATCAAGGACGTTCCCAAAACACTTGTATACGAATTATCCGAACACGTGAATAAAAAGGCACAAAAAGAGATTATCCCCAAAAGCGTTATTGTGCGGCCCCCTACGGCTGAACTTCGACCGAATCAGAAAGATGAAGATTCCCTACCTCCCTACTCCATACTCGATCCGATTCTGCGAGCTTATGTTGAAGATGATAAGTCATTGGGTGAAATTGCGGCGTGTGGATTTAATACTGAGACTGTAAGGGACGTAATCCGCATGGTAGATCGCAGTGAATACAAACGCCGACAGGCACCTCCGGGCGTCAAGATTACACCAAAGGCATTCGGCAGGGACAGGCGATTGCCAATTACCAATCGCTACAGAGCTATTAGTTAAATTATATTAATCTGGTTGACCACTAGCTTCAGCACAAAGTTTTCGAGGTGAAGGTAATGAATGTAATACAATGCTCCACTGGGATCGAATACCTGGATCAGCTTTTAGATGGATTGAAAATTGGTGATAACGTAGTATGGGAAGCTGATGCCGGTGCCTATATTGACTTGTTTGTTGAAAGGTTCGCGCAGCATTCTCTTTCTGAGGGGCATAATCTAGTTTACGTTAGCTTTAACAAATCACCTGCAACCATAGTAAAGAAGCTATCAAAACTTCCCAATCAGCACAATATAACCCTCCTTGATGCTTTCACTGCAGGCAAGGGAGATAACGATTTGACATTTTCAAGATTCTATGAAGTGAAAAATCACTCCCATGCGATCAATGCTATTAAGGTTGACAATCCTGATGACGTTCCACATTTCACGAAAATTCTAAATGATATAGAGGAAAAGAGTGGTGAAGGTGTGATGTACGTATTCGACAGCATAACGGGTATGCAGGATTTATGGGGTGATGAGGTTAAAACTTACAAGTTTTTCACTTATGCCTGTCCCAGATTATACGATCTTAACACTGTGGCATACTGGATACTGGAAAATGGGGCGCACTCCTATAATTTCAAAGCCAATCTTGAACACGTTACACAGGTATCAATTGAGGTATCGCACATCAGTTCACAGTTATTTCTCAAGATAACTAAAGCGGAGGACAGGTACTCCAGCGATATGCTCAAGCCGCAAAGGTTTGAAGTTTGGGGTGAGGAGATTCTCTTTCAGGAAGCCGGGAAAAAAGACATTATGGACCTTGGCGGTAAGGTTAAAGCTCTACGGCTCAAGAGAAGGATGACTCAAAGCGAACTTGCAGAGAAGATCAGTGCCACAGCAAGCTATATCTCACAGTTAGAAAGAAACCTTATAAGCCCATCAATTGATTCTCTCATCCTTTTGAGCAATGAATTAAAGGTAGAACCCGGTTATTTCTTCTCCATTGACAAGACGGATTTCGACAACGGTATATCACGAAAAAGTCAACAGCATCCTGTTACACTGGCAAACGTTGAATGGGACGCAGTGAAATGCTGTCTGCTTTCAAAGACAGGAATCAACCGCAGGATGCAGCCGATGCTGATAACCATTGAACCAGAAAGTTCTTTCAATGGCCATTTCATCAGCCATAAGGGTGACGAGTTTGTTTACATACTCAAAGGTGAGCTTGAGTTAGACATAGAGGATAAAAACTATCTTCTCAGAGACGGTGATTCTATATACCTCGATTCTGTCCTACCATCTGCGTGGCGCAACAATGGTGAGGTGCCCGTTCAGGCGATATGGGTGCTGAGTCCGCCGGGGGTATAATTTTTTTTAACAAACTTGATTAGTTTCTCATGAATGTCCTTCCAAGATCATTATAGGCACTTTTTTAACTGTTTTTTTAATGATTGAAGAACCGCACACCGACTTTGACAAATCCACGTCTCTATGATATAATTTAGATCAACCCAGTTATGAAGGATACAGCATAATGCGGATTCGCATTCTACTGTTTTTTTAGCAATAAGGAGAAAACAATGGCAAAGATATTGATTGTAGATGATGATCCTGATTTTGTAGAGATTACAAGGATTGTTTTGGAGTCTAACGATTACGACGTTATAAGTGCATCTGATGGTGAAGAAGCCATTGAAAAAATGAAAAGTGATACTCCTGACCTTGTGTTATTAGATATTATGATGTCACAACCTCTTGATGGGGTTGAAGTCAGCAGAAAAATGCTGGAAGATGACACTCTCAAGAGAGTTCCTATAATTGTGGTATCCTCGATCATGGATAGCGAGCATCTGGCAGAATTTCCAAGCAATGAGTACCTTCCCATAGATGACTGGATAAGCAAGCCTGCTCAACCCGAAGACCTGTTGGCAAAAGTCAAGAAGCACCTTAAACGCTTCAAAAATTAATACCGTTTGACATTTTCATATTATGGAAAAACCTAAAGCAGGCGGAATCATACAGAACATCAATCTGGCAAAAATAGGTGTTATGTCTGTGCCAGACCGACCGGGCATTGCAAGCATTGTCCTCGGTGCTTTATGTGAAAAGAACATCAACGTTCAATTCATAGTTCAAACTACTGATCTAAACAGCAGATCGAATATAATCCTGTGTGTAAACAAGAATGATCTTGAGACTGCAATATCAGCAATCGAGAACGTGAGACCAGACGTAAATGCCGAGAAAGTGATCTACCAGTCGAATGTAGCTATGGTATCAATATTTGGCCCTCACTTTCGAGACCACCCGGGTATCGCTGTTATTGCTTTCTCATCTCTAGCGTCGGCTGAAATAAACATCATAGCTATAAGTACGTCTATTTCAACCATTTCGTGTGTAATTGACGACGATAAAGTTGATAAAGCAGTAGAAGCTTTGATGTCTGCGTTCAACGTAACGTCTAAAAATGTTTATATTGCTTCAGAAGGGTTATCATTACGTGCTGAGAAGGGAGATGCCAAAAGTGGGTGAGTCACTCCATCTAACAATGATAAATTCAAATGAGTGGATGAAGCGGCTTATCCGTATTCGCTGGATGATAGTCTTTGGCGCACTATTCATAGCATTTACGGCAAACTATCTGCTCCCCAATACCATACCTTTTTACTCACTCCTGATAACGATAGTAACGCTTGCTGGATTTAATATAGCTCTTTCTATTTTGCAATCTAAAATCGCCTTATCAAAACGTTATGCTGTCCTTGCGCACCTTCAGATGATGTTAGATTTAATGTTCCTGACTATATTCCTTCACTTTCTTGGAGGGCTTGAAACACATTTTTTCTTTTTCTACCTGATATACATAGTTATTGCTGGTCTCCTCTTCGGTAGAAGGATGTGCTTTGTTTACGTTGGATTGGTTAATCTAATGTTTTTATCGCTCTTAGTGTTTGAGTGGCAAGAATTAATCCCGCATTATAACCTTTACGAGTTTCGCTCTCCTTTAAGGTTTCAGCAACCCATCCATATCTTTACTACCAGTTTTACATTGATCGCAACTTCACTAATGACTGCTTACGTTGTTTCAACCATAATTGGGAAGCTACGTGAAAGAGAATGCGAGCTTTTGGAAATGAATGTTTCCTGCGAACTGAGAACCCGTGAGCTTATGGAGGCAAATCAAGCCTGCGAGTTAAGAACTAAGGAACTGGCAGAATCTAATCTTGCGTGTGAGTTGAAAACAAAGGAACTAGCGGAAGCAAACCTATCTTGCGAACTGAAAACAAACGAACTAGCAGAACTCAACACACGTCTTGAAAAACTCGATAAAGCAAGAATACAATTTATCTGGGCAGTTACCCATGAACTGCGTGCTCCTGTGGCGATTATCCAGAGCTATCTGAAACTCATATTAGATGGCTACATACCGCCAGAGAAACTGAGAGATATTATCCAAAAAGCAGAACGGCAGACACTAAGACAGCTAGACTTGATAAACGATCTGCTTCAACTGGCACAACTAGAAGAACCCCATATTGAGGCAAAGGCAGAAGCAGTAGACATTGTGCAGGCGCTTGAAGAAGTGACAGACCCCATGAGTGCTTTAGCTGAAGGAAATGGAATTTCGTTATTTATGCAAATTGATGATACTCTTTACATCACAAAGGCAAATCCCGGGCATATCAAAAGCCTGTGGACTAACCTTATCGGTAATGCCATAAAATATACCAACAGTGGTGGCAGCGTATCTGTATCACTTACACAGGACGATAACTTTATAATAGGTACTATACAGGACACAGGAATTGGCATATCTACAGAATGCTTACCACACATATTTGACCAGTTTTACCGCTCAAGAAATGCAAAGAGCATGAACAGACAGGGAACTGGTTTGGGCTTATCAATTGTGAAACGTATTCTGGAGACTTATGGCGGGAATATATCAGTCGAATCCGAGCCCGGCAAGGGAACCAAGTTCACTTTTACCCTACCCAAGGTTACTGATCAGGATGCGATTAATGACGCAATAAATAAAGTAGGCTAAAGCCTACAACGATTGATCAACCAGATTAATTTTTAAGTTTATTTTCATGATACGAGCTTTTCGGTTATATTAACCACGAAGACACAAAGATCACTAAGAACACAAAGATTTGAGATTTCATGACTTGTGCCAGTTTGGTTTGTAGTAGTTCGATTTATCGAACTTTTATAAAAACGCTCAATGAATTGAGCTACTACTGGATTTATTCCTTAATTTACGAGAATTAGCACAAGTCGTGATTTCATATCTTTTCATTTCTTCATATTCTTTGTGTGCTTTCTGTTCTTCCGTCACTCGGCGGAACGAAAAGTGTCTTTGTGTTTTTAATTCCTTTTTATTTCAATAAGTGAAAGACTCGTATTATTAACTTACTGGTTTTCTTCTTATCCTTGTTTTCCCTGGTTCTATGATTATAAGATTGCCATTAAAATCATCATCTGTAATATTCTCAAATCTTTCGATAAGTTGATGGTTAATCTCGTTTGTTGATATTTCGTTAGGAAAATGAACTATAACAATACCGAAATGGCGCCCTATCGGAAATCGCAGAATGTTACTGAAGTGCATATCACCTGCAATCAGCGTAGATTCGTTTTCCTGAGCAAATTGGTATATAACATCATCATCAGAGCCACGAAGTCCGTAGTCTCGGATATCTAAGGCTTCATAACTATGCTTTCTAAGAAATTCGGCTGTAGATCGTGGCATATCCTCGTCAATTACAAATTTTGGCATATCAACTCACCAATCTGATTTCTTCATTTGATAGGCATTTAGAGGCATAGTCAAACACAGCCAGTATATCAGCAAGCTTAATTTCGTATTCTTCCATAACCTCTTCATAAGACATTCCGCCTGCCAATTTGCCAAGAATCAAATCTACCGGAACTCTTGTTCCAGCAATAACTGGTTTACCGAATCGTATTTTTTCATCAACGCTAATCCTTGGAACTATCTCCATATCACATCTCCTTGTATTGTATAATAATATGTAATGTAATCGTTAAAAAATGGCATAATTCATAATTTTTGACAAATCCAACATAATATTAGAATTGTTGGATCTCGTTCCTCGACTCAACCTACTGACTAATCTGCGCTATAGATGATCTGACCTGTTTTCAATATCTCATCCAGAAAGCCTGTTCTATCTTTTTCATCCAGCAGGACAGGCTCTATCCTCAAATCAATATTTCTCCTTAATCGAAAAAGCCTTGCTTCTGAGGCTAAAATATCATCATCAAGTTTATCTAATACTACAGCAACGTCAATATCGCTATAATCTTCTCTTGCTGTGCCTTTTGCATAAGAACCATACAAGACTACTTTTCTTACATTGAAGTTCTGTCTTACCAGATCGGAATATTGCTTTACTCGGTCAATAACTGCTTCTTTATCCATTGGTTATTTTATAGCAAATCTTTTTGAAATACAAGAAAATATCCGTTAAAATGATGCTTCAGTTTTAACAATTTTAATGTGTCCAATTGCTTTTTTTCAAAAACTACTGACATTCTTTTTATAGCAATTTCTTTGTCTTGCTCTGTATTATAAGGAACTACAAAACTTATTGTATTATCCGCAATTTCAGGATATTTTTTGGGATTTAAAATATTCCCTTCTGCTTTTACTTCTGTCATTATTCTAAACCGTAGCTTTACTGAGGCTTTATCAATGGTTCGTACTTTACTAAAGCTTTCTTGCTCTGAAAACATCGCTATTAGTAAACTCTTTATTTCATCATTAACTTTTAATCCGCTTTGTTGTAACCGCTCCTCTAAAACTTGCGAAAAGGATTGACTTATTAAATCACTCGTTTGAATGGTTTCAAATTTCCTCGTTTTTTACCCCTTATCAAATAATAAACATCTCTCACAGGTAGAGAATTAATGTCATCTCCAGCATCTTCCATTTGTTGTTTGATTATACTGTTTTCCCCTTTAATCAGCTTTGATATTTCTTTTTTTCCTGTTGGAATAGTAGAATTGAAAGAAGAAACTGTGTAACTATAACTATCTTTCAATTCAATAAGTTCTCCACCAGTAAATAATTCACTCTTCGGACTAATCCTGATTGCCATATCAGGAAACTGTCCCTTATTTTTACAAGAAAGCAAGTTATTATCATAAGGAAAATCCTCTAATTTTGAGATATTATTAAACTGCTCTTTGTTTTCTATAAGTGTCTTAAAAAAGTGATAAATTGAATACATCAATCCTGTCTCTTTCAGTCCTTAAATATCAACTGCTGAATTGGTTTGATTTTTGATTGAGTCTCAGATTCATCTCCCCAAATCTCTGATAAATTCTCGGTACAACTATAATCTTTGTAATATTTTTGAATCAAATCTTCTTCACGTATATCATCAATCCGCTTTTTTATAAGATCAGCATTTGCTGGGTCAATCTCAATTCCGATTGAATTTCTTTGTAATTGATGTGCTACACATAGAGTTGTGCCTGTGCCTGCAAAAGGGTCAAGGATCCAATCACCCACTTTTGAAGAGCTTAAAATTATCCTGATTAAAAGGGCTAATGGAGTTTGTTGTTTATGAAATCTTTCTCCGTTTTCTGTTCTGATTGCCTCGTTACCTGCAAAGTATCCTGATGTTAGTTCCCTTATATCATCCCAAACATCCGTTAAAAAAACTCCGTTTTCTCTTTGATATTTATAGTTTGGTGGCAATGGTGGCTCAATTCGCAATCTATTAAATGTTTTTGCCTTTTCGCCTTTTGTAGCATAAGCAATTATCTGATAGTGTTTTCCGTATTTACTGGCAACAGGGACAGCCGAAGTTTTTTTCTTCCAGATAATCAAATTCTGAAAAAACCATCCAGTTTTGCGAAGGCATGTCAAAACATATTCCGTATTTTTTTCTCTTTGCATAAAATATATTGACCCGCCCTTATTCGTTAAATCAAAAGCAGATTTACAAACATCAGTCATCATAGTCCAGTAGTGTTCTTCACTCATATTGTCATTATGGTAGGCATATTCTTTGTTTTGATTAAATGGCGGGTCTAAAAAAGTCAGATCAATCCTATAATTAATTGGCTTGTTTCGGAAAACGTCTAAGCAATCATTATTAATTATCTGATAAGTCATGAATTCACCTTTTAAAATTCTTAGATTAGTGCATAGATTAGGTTGATAAATCCAACATAATATTAGAATTGTTGAACCTTGTTTCTCGACCCAACCTCCCGACTTTATCTGTTATTTATTGGTCAGTATAACGTCATCATCAGCTGCCTGATGGAACACCGTTTCGGAGCGGATTGTTATGGGCTAAGTTTTAGGAATACTTTAATAGGCTCATCTTTCTGTAATCCCCAGTATTTCTTGTTCTCAGGTACTAATTCGCCTTTATCCGTAAGCGAGAATTTAAATACCTCTGATTCAATTTTGCGAAGGAGCAAAATTTTGTTGTAGGCTATTTCTTCTAATTTTTGTCTATCTGTTTCGATTGTGTCATTTAGATGATGATAGTCGTCTCTTTTCGACCAAGTTTCAATGAAAGCTTTTTTCAAGTCATCTGAAATAAACCCTCTGGTATTAAGTTTTTTTATATTTTCTTCAAATGATTTAGATGGTTTACACGAATTCTTTTTGCACATAAAGCGTGCAATGGCTTCTGTGACTGCTTGCACAAGAGCAATACAACCATAGAAATGACCGTCTCTAAAAAGTAATGGACATTCCGCCGATGCCGGAGCAAATTGTGTGTATGGAATGATACCATGTGGTTTCACTTTAAAGTATCGTTCTGTCCGAACGGAAAGCGTTTGTTCCATTTCTTGTCTGATGGAGTCCTGTATTTGTAATTGTTGTATACGTTCTTCCGAGATCATAATAGTACCTCCTTGATTGAAATCATTATGATTGTTTTTATTTTCCCATAACAAATAATTATATAGTTTCCGTATAATATTACTTTTTTACAAAATTCATTTCTTGACAAGTTTTTTCCTAATTCTTATAATTCTCTAACTGCATAACATGAAATTTAAGATAATGTACAGAAACCTGATAAATACAGATGATTAATGTCCCTAAAGAGATTTACACTGATACTTTACAACACTTCATCTGTAAAGTCAACAAAAAAACGCTTTCAGCCTATAAGCTCATCTAGCATCTTATAAACATGATTTCGCAGACTTTTAGTATCAGCAACAGCAGATTCATTCATCTCTCAATCCCCATTTCACATCTTTTTCAACGGATTGCAAAGCATAATCAAGTTCATCAATGATTTCATCGCCAAGTTCTGCAATAGCTTGTTGACGATTCATCTCACCAGATAAATATGCGTCAATGACCTGTTTGCGATATATGCTCGTAAGACCTTCTTCTATCGCTTCTGCAAATATCTCTGTTTCAGAACGTCCGGTTGTGCGAACAAGGTAATCAAGTTTATCTCGTAAGCTGTGTGTTGTTGCCATAATATACCTCGATTCAAAACAAATAAATACAGATAATCTATGTCCCTAAAGAAATTTACACTGAGATTTTACAAATATTTATCAGAAAAGTCAACAAAAAATGCTTTCAGTTGTTAAGCCTGACGAAAATATCCCTGCATAAGCAGAATCAGGACAATTACGCTCAACAACGCTATTGCATAGCACGTATTCGGTATGCCGATTATTGGCACGAGAAATGCGCTCGCAAGAAAAGCCCCTATACACGATCCAGCAAGGTCTATTCCATAAGTAACTCCTGCGACACGACCGACCCTGGGCTTATACTTCAGATATATTCTCGTAGCAAGCGGGAACTGGAATCCACCAATGAAACCAGCAATTACAGGCAGGATCGGAAAAACTACACTTGCGCCAAAGGAATAAGCGAATCCGCTTTTGAAAATCTTAAACGCCGCTAAAAGTAGCAATGGATAAACGCAGACAGCTATTTGGGTATACAAGAAAGTCAATAAATCATTTTTTAGCCTGTCCATTATACGGGTTATGACAAAGCCCCCTATAATGAGGCCTATCATGAAAGCAGTCAATATGAGTCCAAGCTTGTAATACATATACCCATATATAATCTGAAACCCCAGAGAGACTATAACCTCAAAGGCTATCTCTGCAAATCCTGTCACAAGCACCGCCAGCAAAACGTACCTTCTCCTGATGCCTTTTTTCCAGTTTCCAATACCAAAAAGCACAATTCCCCCCGCAAATGCCGGAAGCAGAAACCACCAGAGATTCAGGTGAGAAGCCAGCTTAAACATTTCCTTATACTTGGATTGAATCTTCGCACCCGTTGAGAACTGTGCAGACCAGAGTATCATATCGTAGTAATATGACACCGGCTGTAAATCTTTGTTGATCTTGACAGGCTGTGGCTCACGTATACGATCCGAGAAGTTTTTAACCCGCCATGGTTCAAGCCATATCGGCATCTGATACTCGCTAACGTAAAGAGCCTGAATATTCCTTTGCCGTAGCCTTTCTGAAAGTAGCTCACGGTTGTATGTAAGGATACCTTTCGTTTTACAGGATATGAATAGTAATTGATCTTCCGCAGGTATAGTGATTATATCGGGAAATACGCTTTCAAGGGTCTGATAAACGCAGTTCAGAAACGCCTGATGATCTCCGCTCAAATAGTTTGCAGAGGAAAGGACGCCTAAAGAGAATATACCCTTATCATCCAGTGTATTACTCACCTCACGGAAGAACTCCTGAGTATAGAAACGATTTAACTGTGCAGTAAAAGGCTCAGGCAGATCAAGGATTACTACATCATATTTCTGAGTGGAGCGTTTTACGAAAAGCCGTCCATCCACGTTTTCAATCGTCACTCTTGGGTCGTGCAGTGGCGCGAGGTCTTTGCTATCAAGCCAATTACTGGCAAGCTCAATCACCGTCGGGTCAAGCTCAACGTAATCAACTTTTTTCACGGGGTGCTTTAGTATTTCGCCAAGACTTCCGCTTACCCCTCCGCTTATGAGTAAAACTTTACCGGGATCAGGATGCTCAAGCATAGCGAAATGCGAGACCTGTTCAGCAGATGCAGGATTGGGAACAGTAAACATACTCAGTCCATTTGAGAAGAAGGTGTAACTGCCGTCACCTCCCACAATAGTCAGGTTGCTGTATATGGAGTTCCTTGATTCCTTTAATCCAAGCATACCCCATTGAATAGCGAGTGAGCGCGAATTGAGGTTATTAGCTTTCAGATTATCGAAAATTGACTGTATATTTCCTTCGGGTAGGATTAAAAAGACGTAAAAAAGCAGAAAGATAACTATCATACCTCTAAAAAACACTTTCACAGGCTTTCTTTTTCCTAGAAAAGTTCTAAGAGATACGGCGGCGGCAATATCCAATGCGCCGATGATCATGACGATCTGAAAAGAATTAAGGTAGCGTATCAACAGCAAGCTGGTCAGTAGCCCGCCTATAGATGCTCCAACGCCTTCGAGAATGTACGTATACCCGATCTGTTTGTCTCCTTTGGAAGATGGAAACATCCTTGCGCCAAGTGCAAACAAAAAGCCCAGTATTATACAAGTCGGAGCCAGAACGAGGAAACTGAATGCCACCATAGGCAGGAAACCGATTAATTCCCCCGGCTGAGTTTTGAGTACAATACGGGCTATGCGTACAGCGAAAACCAATACAGGGAGCAATACTGCCAGCAATATTTCGCATAAAGCCAGAACGCCTATTCTTCTTTTGATCCTGTCAGCAAGTAATCCTAGACCCCAGCTTCCCACAGCACCCCACATAAGCCAGCTTGCCAGAATAACCCCAAGGCAAAGCTCATTGCCGTAGAAAACGACTATGAATTCACGCACCAATATTATCTGACCGCTGGTTGCTGTGAATCCGATCATCGCCAATGCAAAGAATAAGCCTTTGTTTTTGCTTCCTCTGATCATTTTTGTGATCTTTTCCTTTTGTCTCTGCGGTTATATAATCGTTGAATATCATCTATACATATAAACTCAACACTTATACCATTGCGTTCAAGAGCATACTTAAATCCCCACCATGGACTATCAGTCGCCTGTAAGATTGGTGGATGAGCAGGATGAACTATTGACACTGCTATAAACATTTTGTCATCATCGTCAAATCCACTTAACTCAGGATCTTCTGGAAATTCATCTAATCCTCTTAAAGAGATACTTACAGACTCACAAAATTGATAATCCCAGTTATGGTCATACACCCACTTTAGAAAAGCATTACCAAAACCGGGTTCACCTTCACCAAGTCCACGTTCATAATCGTCAATTATTTGCCCTTGATCATCAAGAATCAATTTCTCATTCTTATATTTAATTTCTTCTAAACGCTCTATGCAATTTATCACACATTCTGGTGATGCCTGTTCAGAATGTCCATTAGACACGACAGCAACATTTGTATCAACTATTACTGATTTCTTCTGTGGCTTAATCATTATGAAATCCTTAGACTTTTTCGCTTCATAGCCGCTTTTGTCATTTTAGAAAGTTCACCCATCTCATCACCGAAGAAGTTTGGGGGCCAATTTTTTATACTTCCATATTCGTCCAGTTCCAAATTTTCAATTTTGGATGTGCCGTTATCCATACGGCAAAAATAAAGGTTTACTTTATCAGATGATATTCTTCCTTCTGCAACACGTCTTTGTAATCTTCTCAGTAGATGTTCACTATGGCTTTCAAGTATTATTTGCACATTACGGTTCATTACTACGTCAATTAAAACATCAGCAAGATCAGCTTGAACTGATGGGTGAAGGTGTATCTCAGGTTGTTCTAACAATATGATTGATCCCTCTGGTACGTAATAGCAAAGGACAAGCACAGGTAGAATTTGAGATACGCCAAAACCTACGTCTGTTATTAAGACTTCGGAACTTGTCTTATTTTTCTTAACCTTGACTTCATAATCTTTGCGACCATCAGCTAAAGGTTTTAAACTAAATGATTCTAATATTTTCATTTGTTGAAGCCAATCTTGTATTATTTCATCAATAGGTTTATTATGCTTTAAGTCCCTCTTACCTGTATCGCTTTTTAGATTTTTAGCACGAACATCTAAAAGAGCGGCTATTGTATTTTCTCCTTTAGTTCCGACATTTAATGGTGAGTTCCCTGCCCAAATGTAACTGCGTTTAGGGTATTCCCGAAGCGGACCCAAATATGAAATTCGAGAAAAAAGTTTTTCAAATTCCAGAGCAAAATTTGGCAGAAAAGCTGTATTCTGATAATGACCTATAGCTTCGTTAGGAAAACCATAGCACTTTGTAGGATTTGGAAGTTGAGATGTTTTTTCTTCGATCAATCTTGCTTCATAGTTGGTATGTATAAATTCATAATTATCATTTTCCTGAATCATACCAAATCTCGTTATTTGATTGTTTATTAAGTTGATAAATTCGTAAGTAAAATTTCTTACGGTAATACGTCCTGAATCTTCTTTAATTATTGAATCAAAAGAAAGTTGATTGGTTTCAAAAAGTGTGATTATATCTCTTTTACCAGAAGGAAGTTCAACATTGATAAGACGGCTTCTAATAGGATCCGAAGGTTTCCATGAAAAAGACAAATGAAGTTGCGATTCAAGATCATGATTATATATCAAATCGGAGAAAGTTCCCAAATCAACCAATGACTTATCATCACCTGTGTGTAAAATTCTACTTCGATCTGGTGATTCCGCCGTCTGTTTTAACATCAACAATATCTGCAAAATGCTTGATTTGCCAGAACTGTTTGTACCAAAAAGCCCTGTTAATGGTGCAAGCTGTAATTCCCCCGTGTCTTTCCATGACTTAAAATTCTCAGCACGTATTTGAGTAATCAATGAAAACACCTCCTTTTGCTTTGCGCATAATCGTTAAAATATAGCTGATAATTCTCAATAAAACGAAAAAGTGTTAATAAACCCTTGACAATAAACAAAAAATGAAATCTCCTTATAGGTGGTTGTCATGAAAATGCTAAATTACCTAAAAGGAGATATGTATGAATGATA
>Ga0315274_10004421_pt1 | contig 20650 bp, 18 predicted proteins | sample YL17G02_20_MG_FD_203700 | JGI IMG/M metagenome (GOLD analysis project Ga0315274, IMG submission 203700) | Sediment microbial communities from Yellowstone Lake, YNP, Wyoming, USA - YL17G02_20 | ecosystem: Environmental > Aquatic > Freshwater > Lake > Sediment | place: USA: Wyoming | collected...
CAAGATACTGTCATCCAAGCCTATTATGTGCTCCTGAGCAGAACTCAGACGACAAAGGTCAGGATACACGATTCTGCCTTCTGTGTTCTGTATTCTGTCTTCTGTATTCTCAGAAATAGGATTATGCGCATCTTTGCCGGGGAAAACAAGCACTTTCTGCCAAAAACCTTAGGGCGGGTGCATGTCACGATTGTAGGTAGATTTTTTGGGCCTTTAGCCCCATTTTTCCGTTAATAATAGCTACTATCCCTCTGTCATTCCCGCGAAAGCGGGAATCCACATCTTCACGCAACCATCAACACACGAATACACCCAAATAAGCGGGTTCTTTACCTACAAAGATGACATGCACCCTTAGGGCCTTAGGGCTGCGCCCAAAATCTGAAAATTTGAGATTTTTCTTATTGCTGTTGACGGACGAATCTATCCCCCCACCACAGAGCCTGCCCTGAGCCTGTCGAAGGGGGTGGGGGCTAAACTTGTGCCCTTGTGCACCTGTGGTCTTTTGCCCTTTCTCGTTGCTTTGTCCGCCAATCCCAACCATAATATCCTTTGTTTTTTTATGTTTAGCCGTCGCCGTTCCGGCGACGGTCAGAATTTTTTGCGGAATAAAACGAAATACAATATACATAATACACAATACGACATACGAAGTACGATACACGAAACTGTCCGAACCAGCCTTGCTTCGCCATCGGCTTCGCCGGGCGCGTGACCTTTGCCCTTAGGCAACTGAAGGAAACACACATGAGATTCTGGCATGTCTTTGTAACAGTATATGCTTTGTCAATGGCCACTTCGGCCGTCATCGCCCGGCAGGCAACCTCTGTGGGAGAGGTCACGAAGGACAATGCGTCATCAGCCGAATGCAAGCTGGTCTGGGCCGATGAGTTCGACAAAGAGGGGCGGCCGGACCCCAAGAAGTGGACCTACGAAACCGGATGGGTTCGGAACAACGAGGCTCAATGGTATCAGCCCGACAACGCCCGATGCGAAAAGGGTCTGCTTGTCATTGAGGCCCGACGCGAACGCAAGCAGAACCCCCGTTACAAGCCGGATAGCAAGAGCTGGAAGGAGAACAGGGAATATTCTGAGTATACGTCCGCAAGCATGACGACCAGGGGTTTGCACCACTGGATGTATGGCCGTTTCGAAATGCGAGCCCGGATCGATACGCGTTGCGGTCTCTGGCCCGCCTTCTGGACGCTGGGCGTCGAAGGACGGTGGCCAAGCTGCGGCGAGATCGATATCATGGAACACTATCGAGGCCTGCTCCTGGCAAACGCCGCCTGGGCTGCGCAAGAGCGATGGGTCCCCGAGTGGGACGCCGTCAGGATACCCATTACCGACTTCAACGATCCCGACTGGTCCGCGAAGTTCCATGTATGGCGGATGGACTGGGATGCCGACAGCATCAAGCTCTATGTGGATGATCGGCTTCTCAACACGATTGACGTTAACAAAACGTTCAACAAGGACGAGCAGGGAAGGGCCCCCGCTTCGCGGCAAGCCAATCCATTCCGTCAGCCGCACTACATCATCCTGAATCTGGCCGTCGGCGGATCATCCGGCGGAGACCCCTCAAACACCAAGTTCCCCGCAAAATTCGAGGTGGACTATGTCCGTATATACAAGCAATGACTTGTGAACAAACAGACCGAACCATCTTTGCTTCGCACCTTGCTTCGCTGGAGCGCTTCGCAAAGGCAGGCAAGGCTACGCAGGATAAACCGGCTGCACTCGGACGCCGAGTACGCGGCGCCGGTGAGTTGCATAGTTCAGATGCCAATAAATGAAAATTTATGTGAAAATATGGTATAATTCGAACCATGGAATATAAAATGAAAATTCAAGAAGAGCTTGAAGATTATGAATCCTTAAAGGCCCTTCGTGAGGCAAAAGCAAAAGAAGGTGATGCAGATACTACTTCATTTGACCAAGTAAAGAAAGAATTGGACCTTGAATAAGTCCGGCACGCCGGGACGAAATACGATATACGAATGACGAGCGACGAAAATTGAACCATCCTTGGTTCGCTAAAGGCTACGCAGGATAAAATGGTTGCCATCGGTCTCTTACACGTACCGCCGCATTTTTAATTTTCAGAGTCAATGGTGAAAACGCTAAAGAAAAAGGATAGTGATGGTAAATACCGGATAGGGATATTGAAGGCCATAACTGCTCCTCTTGGCTTTTTTGTCTTGGCGCTGCTGATCGTTGAAGTATTCCTTGGAACTGTCCTAGGCGCAGGAAAACTCGATCCATCACTCCAGTTTTTAGCACTTGGCGCTGGAATCGGATTATTTCTTTTCGTTGTGATCATTGTCGCTATTTTTGTATGGTTCAAGCCAGAAAACCTTATGTTCGATAAAGATGCATATCTATCAGACAGATTACCCTTTATTGGAATGAACCAAAAGCTGACTAATGGCATATCTATTCGGATAGATCCTGGTACTGCAAAACAAGAAACAATTCAAAAATTCTACTTAGCTCTTGCCGAGTTAAACCGTGTAGCGGGACAACCCGGTTTCAAGGTGAAACCATTGTCAAATGAGAGTTCCGATCAGAAAGGATTAAAAAGTTGAGCTTTAAAATAGAATTTTTATCTTTAATTGGAAATTTGATAAAAAATATAGTTGACTTCCCGGCAAAGTACGTAAAGGCCAAATTGGATAGACATAGTGCTGAGACTACGCGAGCTTTGGCGGAAGCCAGCTTTTTAAAGGCTGAGTCAGAACTCTTGCGGGCGAACGTACGCCTGGAGATGAGGTTACATGACGAGGAATTTAAGTTGGCTATGAAGCATGTCTATGAAGCGATAGATAAACTTGAGAGCGAAGGAGGTAAGGTTGAATTTGACGAGAAACAGCTTAAGCTTTTATATGGTCTTAATGCAGCCAACATTTTGCTAGGGATAACGCCCGACCATACAACTGATTCAAAGTCAATACGTGAGATTAAGGAGGAAGAAAAGGATAAAGTATAGGTATAATAGAGATAGCAACGTATGGCTGGGGAAAGTGCACAGAAAACGGTAAGTGTATGTAAGAATGTAATAAGTTAGTTCTCTTTATTTGTTAGTCTGTAGAACGACATAATGTTGTAGGGAAAAAATGGATTTGTTTTTTGCCGCGATTGCTGGTGCTCTTGTCTCTCTTCTTGGGGTACTTCTAACTCTTCGAAGGAACCAAAAAGTTCATGAAGAGAATTTAAAAGAGGAGCGTCGAAAGATAAGAGAAGAAAGGGAATTCTTGGCTAAGCAAGCTGCACTGCTGTCAGCTTCTGAAGCAGTGACACGCTTCATCAACTACTACATTTCGTTGGCGGATAAAGTTCTACCAACCGATGGGACTGTTGCTGAAGAAGTAAACGAAATGGCAATAGCATTGAATCGACTTCACTTCTTTTGCAGCCTTGAGACTATAGAGAAATCGACTCATTTGATTCAAATACTGAATGGGGTCGTCACTGAAGCAATTAAGGCAAAAATACCATCAGCTTTTATTATTGAGGAATTGAAGGTTATTGATCTTCAGATATCGGCATTAGAAAAAATGAATTCACGTATTCAAGAAGAGATTAAAGCGATACTTCAGTCTAATCCTCAGAGCCCTCTCATCGTTTCACATCGGGAAAAACTTGCTGAGAATTTCCAGGCAATGGCTGATTTATGTGAAAAAAGAGTTGAACTCATTAAGCAAAAATACATAGAAACCGAAAAATGTCGGGATGTTATAGTTCGGAACCTAAGAACCATATATCAATCATTGATAGACGCTTTACTGTTGGCTCGACAAGAGCTATCTTTCTCTATCGATCAAAAAAGGTACAAAGAAATTATGGATGAACAATTGGAGTCGATGTTAAGGAATGTTGAGGATCTTTTCGCAGAGATTCGAAAGCAAGTTACAGATAAGATGAAATCAGAATAATATGGACACCAACTATTAATGGCTGGGGACAGTGTACAGAAAACGGTGGATGTCACTACTGGCAGTTGCTGGTAGGCCGCGAACTAGAGTTTCGATGTTCGGGCGCATTTATCGCCGTGCCCGAATGACGCAGCCTGAAGGCTTTGCTGACACCATGCCAGATGAATAGTAGTATTCTTACCACAACGAATACGGCCAGCGGAATGACAAACACCAAAGGAAGAAATGTAGCCAATATCCAATGGCGCAGATGCACGGGCCTTGCGTTGCGATCCGTCGGGGCGGTATGAGCGGGCAGATATACCATCAGGCCGTAGACATACACCCACATCCCGACCTGCAGCAGATTCTGCGGCCCGAACGACAGGGTCTCGGCGAGCGTGCCATTCAGGCCAAACAGCAGCACGACTTCTGCCGGCGTAAAGGCGTACCGGTGCAATAGCCAGCCCCAGCAGATGAACATCGGAATAAAGGCAATGACACTGTGAAAGAGAACGACCTCCAGGTAGTTTTTAGAAGCCGTGATTCTGGCTGCATCGGTGACGGCGCCGAACAGCGGTGCGGCGTTGGTCAGCGACGTTGTGACCGCCTCTTCCAGCATGGCCATGGCAATGCATAACAGGACAAAGCGGACCCGCCAGTCGATGTTGAGTTTCCGGACGAGCCTAACCAGGCGATCTCGCGCCAGACGCATGGCAATCCCGCCGAGCACGCACCAGATAACGATCAGACTGACCCCCATAGAGAGAATGGCCCTTTTATCGGGATCGGTCTCGTTGCGGTAAACTAAAAACACAACGACGGTGGTGGCAACAATGCCCCAGCCCGCTACGATGGTCAGCAGCGTGGCTGCCAATGTGCTGTTTCTTGACATAGCCAGCACAACTGTAGCCTATTCTCCACGCCAGTCAAGTCTGTTACAATGCCGGGCAATCTTTGGGATAATAGGGCACAGCCATCGGCCGCTGGGGACATGCGTAGAAAACGGTGACGGCTATCAATTATCGATTTTAATGCGGAAACCATATAAACAAATAGTCATGTGGTTGCCTTCAAGTGAAGCGATGCGCGGCTCTGACTTTTCGGAATGATCGTGACAATCAGAAGAAAACCTTGGGCGCTTGCGATTATCTATACGGGCGTCTCCTTGGCAGTTGAAGCTGGATTAATCATCGTCGGCGGCCTGAGAGTGCCCCATGACAACGGGGTAATAGCGCCGATCATCTTAACGGTCCCGCCCACGTTGGCCGCATTGATTTCCGGTTATCGCCGGCCTAAGGAATTCGTTATTTTGGTAATCCTGACAAGTATTCTGACTTTGAGTCTCACTATAGTGGGCGGCAGGCTTACCGGAATATCCACAGGTCTGGTTGAACCGATAATCGTCCGGACAATTGCGGGTTTCCTTGCCGCAACGATTGCGAATAGAGTGGCGGCCAGAACTGCAAAAGCAGAGTAAGGGCCACATTACAATGCGTTTCACTCGCTCGCCGCATACGTGGCGCCGATGACCTTTTCGTTAAGCGGAAACCATATAATCAATAGTTCGGAGAGAAAAGAGCAGACAATGGCAAGGACAATTCACAACCTATTCTGCAGAGCACGTGTCATTATTGTTGTCGCTGAAGTACTCACTGGCTGTCTGTTGACCGCCGGATGTGCAAACGGGCATCGGCAGGCCAAGGTAGTCACAGCCAACCAGCCAGCCGGTCCGAAAGCCGGCAGCAAAGCGATACAAATCACCGTTCTCTATGACAATTATACCCTGTCCGAGGGATGTAGGACGGGCTGGGGGTTCTCGTGCATTATTACGGGCACTGAGAAGTGCATTCTCTTCGATGCCGGGGCAAACGGAGACCTTCTGCTCGAGAACATGGACAAGCTGAAGGTCCGTGCCCAAGACGTCGATCTGGTCGTGATCTCACACGACCATCCCGACCATACTGTTGGTCTGTACTCATTTCTAAGCAGAAACAGTAACATCTTAGTGTACTTGCCGAGCACCGCTTCAGCAGGGCTTGTCCAAGGCGTAGAATCGCGTGGAGCAAAGATTCAGATGCCGGACAACGCCTTGCAGATCTGCGAAGGGGTCCACTTGACGGATTCAACATTCAAGGGCAATGTCGAACAGTCCTTGGTGCTGGACACCACTGAGGGACTGGTCGTGGTCACAGGTTGTGCTCACCCCGGCATCGTTGAGATTGTTAAAAAAGCTAAACAAATGCTCAACAAGGATGTGTACCTTGTCCTTGGCGGATTTCATCTCCTGGGTTTGTCCGACTCTCAAATCCAAAGAATCATTCAGCAGCTTAGAGATTTAGGCGTGCGGAAGGTTGGGCCGAGTCATTGTACCGGCGAGAGGCCCATCGAGCTATTCAAACAGGAATACCGCGAAGACTTCGTCCCAATTGGTGTGGGCAGGATCGGTATTCCCGGAAAACTATGGCCAGCCACCATGCACTAATTAAAATGCTTCGGGCAGAATCTTCCGGGTGGCGTCACGTAAGTAATTTGAAACCTGCCGCTCAGAACTCATGCCCAGCACCTTTCTTGCGACATTGTTGCAATCTTCGATGGTAACCGAGCGAATAATCTGCTTTATCTCCGGTATCATGGGCGAAGTGAGCGACAAGGTTCTGACGCCCATACCCAGCAGCAGCATAATATGCTCCGGCTCCGAAGCCATTTCTCCGCAAACCGCGACATCAATCTGCGCTTTGTGCGCATCCTGGATGACCGCCTTGATAAGATAGAGCACCGCCGGGTCGGCTGCTGAGTACAACGTCGAAACCAGCTCATTGCCTCTGTCGACGGCAAGAGTATATTGCGTAAGGTCGTTTGTTCCGATACTAAAGAAATCAGCGCCTCTTGCCAGCGCGGAAGCCATCAGCGCCGCGGAGGGCGTTTCAATCATTATGCCCACCTCAATATCTCTATTATACGCTATGGACTCTTCATCAAGGTCGTCCATAACATCGCGCAAAATCATCTTGGCCTGCATCATCTCCTGCAGATTTGTGATCAGCGGAAACATTACCTTAACCCTGCCGAGCACCGATGCCCGCAGGATTGCGCGAAGCTGCGTTTTGAACATTGTAAGGTTCTGCAGGCAGAACCTGATGGATCTTAGGCCCAAGAATGGGTTCGGCTCGGGCGCGAAGCGCTTACTTTGAGTATACTTATCCGCCCCGAGGTCGACCGTCCTTATTACAACCGGCCGCTGCATAAGAACCTGCGCGGTTTTAGCGTAGGCTTCGTAATGCTCCTGTTCCGTAGGCTCGGTGGGCCGGTTGAGGTACAAAAACTCGGTCCGGTATAAACCTATGCCCTCTCCACCTTTCTGCAGAACTATCTCGGCCTCACTCGGAAACTCGATATTGCCCAACAGGGTGATTTTTACGCCGTCGCGGGTCTCGGCAGGCTTTTCTTTTATCGCATCAAGCTTATGCTCAAGCTCTGCAAGCTCGCGGCCGTATCTTTCACACTGCCGGATCGTTTCCTCATCCGGATTGACAATAACAATACCACGATTGCCGTCGACAATGATGGTATCGCCGCCGCGGACGATTTCGGTCAGGTCCTCCAGCGCCATAACAGCGGGGATGCCTAAAGACCGGGCAACAATTGCAGTGTGACTGGTCCTTCCGCCTGCATCGGTGGCAATCCCTTTGACGTATTTTTTGTCGAAGCCGGCAGTCTGAGTGGGACTCAGCTCTCGAGCAACGATCGTCACCTCTTGGCTTAAATGCTCAACATCCTCGCGCCTTCGACCGAGAAGCTGCTTGAGCAAACGTCTTTCGATGTCGTAAATATCCGCCGCTCGCTCGCTGATATAGGGGTCTTTTGCGTTGGTAAAATGTGACGCAATCTCGCGCAGCACCGTTGAGACGGCGTACTCGGCCGTCACCAGATCGGCGGTAATTACGCCCCTGATTTTATTCCGCAGGCTTTTATCTCGCAAGAAACGTAAATGTACAGCGAAAATATCCTTTATTTTACCGCCATCGGTCCGCTCCTGTGCTGATTCAAGCTGCCCCAACTGGCGGGCGGCATCTTGAAAAGCGGCCCTGACCCGCTGGATCTCCGCCATGCGCTGCGCGGGCTCTATTGAACGACGGGGAATGCGATAATCTTCGGAGTCAATGATCAGCGACTTGGCGATAGAGATGCCAGGCGAGACAGCTGTTCCCTTTTTGATTTCCATCGCGTACTTTTTTCAAATTCGAGCGTTTTTTTGCTCGGTCGGCGTCGGCTCATCAAAATGCTTCTCTTCGACAAGCTCTTTCAAAGCCTTGACGGCTTTTTCGGCATCTCGACCTTGAGCCTTGATTTTCAGTCTGGTCCCACAAGCTGCAGCGAGCATGCTGATCTGCATGATGCTCTTGCCATCAACGTTATTCTCATCATTGCTGACGGTGATATCGCAGTCAAATTGATTCGCAATATCTACAAATTGCATAGCGGGACGCATATGAAGGCCGTCCGCGTTTCTTATCTGGACCGTCGTTTCGCAAACTATCTTCTCCAAGGCGCCTTCTCCGGTCGGCGTTATCAGACACGGATTAACACGGATTTACACGGTTTTATTCTTAAATCAAAGGCGATAACGAGCCGTGTGCGGGCTGCCAAGCCCGCCCGTGTCTAAATCCACAACGATGGATTTTCATCCACCTCCTTAAGCAAATCTTCTATCTGCGCAGCGGTACTAGCCTGTCTTAGAAACTTGCGAAATTTCTCCTGCTGCAGCTGCCGGAAGATGCTCTCCATCGCCTGTAAATGTCTGTCGGGATTGTCAACAGGGCTGACCAAGAGTATTACGGAGTAAACCGGCTGTTTGTCGAGAGCAGAGAAATCAATGCCCACACTACTTTTTCCGACCGCAGCCACGACATCCTTAACTGCCGAGTGCTTGACGTGAGGCAAGGCGACGCCTTTGCCCATTCCGGTACTCGCTTCGTTCTCCCTTTTGATCACCGCGTTCACAATCTCATCGCGGCTGCCTCTTTTCAGCCGCTTGGCTTTGTCCAGCGCCCAGACAAGCTCAGCAATCACACCATCACGGTCTGTGGTCTTAAGCTCAGGAATTATTGCCTCAAAACAAACAAAATCTGCAAACTTCATTGCATCCGCCCTAAATCTTTCCACAGATTACACGGATTTCGCCGGCCTTTTAATTTTCACTTCTTAGTTTTCGTTAATCCGTCCCAATCTGTGACGTTGTTCATGTATTTCCTTCCATAGATTACACAGATTTTACCGGCTTTTTAATTCTTACTTCTTAGTTTCTCTTAATCTGCGCAATCTGTGGTTGTCTTCATTTATTTTCAGGGCTCAACCGGACAACGAACAAAATCGGCGGAAAACTCACCCCAACTCCGTGCCGTCCGCGTGTTTTTTGTTTCGTTCTCTGGTCTTTTTTCTTTTAACCTGGTTTTGAAGCCTATGGACAGCCAAGTCAATGCACCGATAAGGGTCCGCGCCGGCTTGCATAACGACAAAAACTTTGCCGTGCTCGGCCCTGGCGATTATTTCCACCTCGACACTACCCTTTTTACTGCCGTCGATAACCACCTCGACCTGGTTGATACTGTTGTAGTACCTGGGTAGTTTGGCAGTCTTGTCTTCGGCGTATTCCTTGATAGCATCCGTTACGTGCGCATGTTTGCCGGTGATAGTGAAAAGCAACGCGATTCTCCTTAACTACTTTTTTGACGTAAAACTTGCCCTTGCACTACCCTATACTGCCGGCGAATGACTCCTGCAAAGGCGACCATCGGCGGCTTTCAGGCGCTACGACCCCAGCACTGACGATGAATCGAAACGCCTCTTCTACGGTCATATCCAAAGCAACAGTCTGCTCTTTGACGACCATTATTACGTAGCCGGTAACCGGCGTCGGCGCAGTAGGTATCATAATAATAAGGAATTCTTTTTCAACGTTCTCCGCTACTTTTATGCGCCGCGACCCGGTAACAAAGCCTATGGACCACATGCCCTTTCGTGGGTACTCCACCGCAACGACTCTTGAAAACAGCTTTTGCTGCTCTTGGGGTGTGAACACAAAATCCGTCACCTGCTTTACGTAAGGATAAATCCGCTTAAGCACCGGCACATTCATGATGAAACTCTCGATCATTAGCCAGACGGCTTTTCCTACCACACTGGCCAACAGCGCTCCGACCAGACAAACCACCACCAGTCCTACGAAAAACCCTATTATGGACCCGGCAGCTCCCTCCACCAGAATCTCAGTGAGCCTGCTCTCGGGAATCCCTCCTTCGCCCTGGGCGCGGACAAGCAGCCACACCAAGCCGCGATTTATGTAAACAGTGACGTTTTCCTGGATGAACGTGTACGCCCAGCCAAATATCCAAATCGTCAGAATGGTCGGTAATAGAACGGCCAATCCACGCAAAAAATAGCTTTTTAAGCGTCTGGTAACGCCCATATTCTCGACAACAACCCTTCGCCGTTGACCCGCCGTTGGCGGGCCGGTTCTGGTTGCCCTACCTGCGACTGTAGCAGGACCCCGTGTAAAACACGGGGCTAAATACCGCGTAGCGTACGCCTTTGGCGTATTTCGCCGGCGCTTTCACCGCCGGTTTCTTCTGCCTAGTCAAATAGGTTAATCCCCGGCTTGCTTATAGTCAATAGAAAAGTCCTTTGGCAAATGCGCGCCCGTCAAATGTACGACCGCGCCCGGCAGGGAAGCAAGCACCCAAATGAAACGCTGACAAAGTGCCATCGCCAGTGCCTGCTCCACGCTGGCACCGGCAAAGCGAGTGAACATCTCTCTAATCCCACCTTCCAGAAGACCGATGCCCGCTATACTGATAGGCAGCGCCCCAAAGACCCAGGCTATCGGAAAAAACACAAAGTAGTACCTGGCGCCGGCAGCAATTTTCAAGTTCAATCCGATCAGCCAAAAACCGGTGATCACCAGAATCTGTAGGAAAATCGTCAGTCCCAGTACCGCCAAAATCGTCAAGGGCATACGGCAGTAAATGATGATCGCATCTTTCGATCTGTTTAGCAGCGTTGTCCCATTAATGTAAACGTACCGCCAGGCCTTGCCCAGCAGTGCCCTACCGGACCTGGTCAGCAGGAGCAGGGACAGAAAAACGATTGCGCCCACAAGCAGCCACACCCCGCCAATGGCGGGAAATTCGAAATTCGAGATTCGAGATTCGAGATTCGGCGACGCCGGCCGCAGCTGCTGACCTCGCAGAAAAATCAAGTAGCAAAAGACTGCGATAAGCGTCATTGCCGAGAATCCCAGACCCCTATCCACAAAGACGCTCAGTACCGCCTGCAGCTTCTTGTCTGTGTGCTTGGCAACGTACCAGGCGCGAAGCAGGTCGCCGCCAATAGAGCTGGGCATAAGATTGTTGTAGAACAGTCCCAAAAAATGCAGTTTGACCGCCGTCCAAAGCCCTATGGAGATCGTCTGGCCGCGCAGCAAGAGCCACCAGCGAAGCCCTATCAGCGCCTGGCCGGCAACGTATATTGCCAGGCTCAGGACAAAATACCACAGATTCAGCCCGGCAAAAACCCGCCCCAACTGACCCCAATCCTGGCCCCGAAATACCCAGACTATGGCAACCACAGCCACGACTGCCCGCAAGACCAGCCCCGCCCCCCGCCTGCGCGGGGACAATTCCTGCTTTCGCAGGAATGACGTCACCCCCGCGAAAGCGGGGGTTGCCCCTGCGGAAGCAAGGGGCGGGAATCCCTCGGCTTCGCTCCGGACATGCTTCGAATTTCGAATCTCGAATTTCGAATTTTTGGACCCGGGGGCGTTCGGCAATATCTATTCCCTTGAAAAAACTTGTTCTGGCAGATAATAACCGGTAAAACTGCTGCCGGCAAGATAATACCGTCGAAGAAGAGCTCAGGAGCAAATCTGTGTAATCTGTGAAATCTGTGGTTAGGAGACCCAACAGGTGGCTACAAAGCAAAACATCGAAGCAGGTTTAGAGTTCGTTCCAAGATTTGATGACAACGGCCTGATGCCGGCTATCGCCCAGGATGCGCAGACCGGCCAGGTTTTGATGGTTGCTTATATGAATCGCCAGGCACTGGATCTGACCATTGAGACCGGCTACGCCACATACTACAGCAGATCAAGAAAAGAATTGTGGAAGAAAGGCCGGGAAAGTGGCCACGTCCAGAAAGTCGAACAGATATTAGTCGATTGCGATCAGGACTGCCTGGTCCTCAAAGTGCGTGTCGATGCCGGGCAATGCCACGAAGGCTACCAGTCCTGCTTCTACCGTGCGCTGAAAGAGGGTTCGAGCAGAAAGCTGGAATTAATCGCACAAAAGGTCTACGACCCAAAAGAAACTTACAAAAAATGCACGTCCGATAAGTTTTTGGCTTGACCTGGTGCACCACAGCGGTATACTATAAAGCCAACTCTAATTATGGACTGAACGAGAGGAGAACGTACTGTGCCTTATCCTCTGGACCTTTTGGCTATCGGGAGAAACATACGCCCCGGCGTAGCTCGCACTCAGAACACGTAGTCGAAAGCTTACCTGCGGCCCTCGCTGCAGAAAGACGGTAAACAGTCAGCATTTTTGATTCGCAAGAAACGTTTCGCGGGAGTGTTGGCCATGAGAACGCTAAAACTGAGGTCATTTCGGGTGCTGATACTGCTTGGAATGTTTACGCTGGCAGGCGTTTCAGCCCAGGCAAAAGAAGATGAGTTTGTCGTGGCAGTTGGAGCTCGCAACGAGCTTCTCAGCCCCGATCAAGTCGGGGGCAGCGGTTACAACGGCGGTCAATGGCATTTCTACGGCAGCGGCTGGCACAGCCAGTGGTTTGACAACGGAGCATCTGATGCCGGGCGTAAAACGGTGATTGCCCTGTATCTGTCGGTCGAGCCGCTGGACCAGACGCTTCCGTGTCGCATAATAATCACCTATGGCTGGTCGACGCCGCAATGGTCTGCCCTGGGTAGCGCGACACCGCCGCTGCCCGGCGCTGCACCGGAAGGCACATACATCCAGCGTCACGTAGCCTTCCAGGGGTATCTTCCTGCCGGTGCAAAAGCCATCCCGGTGGCGGACACCTACGAGATCCGCCAGTACAATCCGCAATGGTTGTCGGTCGATGTGCAGGGCGAGAACTTCGTAATCACTGACGGGCGAATCAAACACGAATCCATGCCCAGAACAGCCGGCGATATCATGCTCCTGCAGCAGCAAACCGAAGCCTGCTGTTTCAAGGATGGTACTTGTGCCGATTTAACGCCCTCCGCGTGCGAGGCGAGAAAGGGCGTTCCGCAAGGTCCAGGCACTAAGTGCCTCGGCGATAAGAATAAGAATGATATTGATGACGCCTGTGAGCAACAGCCGGCCCAGTGTGCGCCGAGGGCCGATAGACAAGGCTGCCTGAATGTTACCTGTCCCACCACGTCTGATATATGCGTGCCGACAAAGATTCGCGTGGACCCCAAGAGCAGCCCACCCAGATATACGGTCCTGTCGTGTGCCTGTCAAAGCCCTAATCTTTGTCACGTTGCCATCAGTTCTTCGGGTTCTGTTTATTGTACAGGCGGCTGTCCAGCCGGCCAACAATGTCAGACCTGGGCCACCTACAACCTTGACGGAACCATTGATTACGAATGCCGCTGTGGCGCGCAGCCAACCGAGGCATGCTGCCTGCGCGATGGTACGTGCATAGACGTAGATAGCCAGACTTGTCTGCAAAGAGGCGGCACGCCGCAGGGCCCCGGCACCAAATGCCTGGGCGATCTGAATGGCAACGGCATCGACGATGCCTGCGAGGAACCTACGCCGGAAACGGTCGCCTGCTGCTTACCTAGCGGTCAGTGCGTGGATTTGAAGCCCGACCAGTGTATGGCTCGCGGCGGCACCCCGCTGGCGCCGGGAACAAAATGTGAGACGCCTGAGGCCTGCTGCCTGCCGGACGGCTCCTGCATAATGGCCGACCCCCAGTGCTGCCGCAAAGCGGGCGGCACGCCCCAGGGCGCCAACACAGATTGCAAGAACGTCAACTGCCCACAACCGCTGGAAGCCTGCTGCCTGCCCGACGGCACGTGTACCGATACAACCGCAAACGATTGCAGGGCTAAAGGCGGGACGCCACAGGGGCCGGGCACAAATTGCAGGACCGTAAAATGCCCGCAACAGACAGTGGAAATCGACGTGTTTACTTTGTCGGGTAAGATCGAACTGGACATCCCCGGCATAGGTTTGGTGCGTCCGCTGCTCAGTGGTACGGCAAAAGTGCACGTTTACTTCGAGGGTGCCAACCTTGGCCAGGCAGACGATGATGACGGCGACGGCCGGGACGAAGTGCAGACCGAACTTATCGAGTTGAAACTGATCGGTAGCGATCCGCTGGTCGGTCACGTGGAGATGGGTCTACATCCTACCAAGCCGTCTTTGGGCCAGATCGAAGAGAGGGCCATGTATACGCCCGGCATACTGGACCTGCCCCCGTTTACGCCAACCGGCACAGCCGATAGCTTCTTCGACGTGTTCATCGAGGTAGATCTACCAGATGTGGGCCTGACGTTGTACGGGGAACTGGCGAACCGGCTGACCGCCGTGATTACGCACAAACCGCCTGCGCCGTGCGATACATATCAGAGTCTCGTGGAAATCCTGCTTGTGGACGCGCCCGGGAATGACCGCGGTTCCTTGAGTCCCCTGAGATTGACAATAGGCACTCCAGGCACTCCAGGGCTATGTGAGGCCTGCTGCCTGCCTGACGGCACATGCATCTATACAACCAAAGATGATTGTGCAAATCGGGGCGGTACGGCGCAAGGCGCGGGCACTGATTGCAGCACCGTAAGCTGTCTGCCGCCCGGCGAATGTGAATGGAACACGGGCGATCCACATAAGATGCACTTCCCGCAACTGCCAGACTTGCAGGGCTGGGATTGGGAGGTGCCCCCGGCCACGGTGGCCGACGACTGGAAGTGCTCAGAAACCGGCGCGGTCACCGACATTCACTTTTGGTACTCCTGGCAAGGCGACACTGTAGGGATAATCGACCGTGTCCACGTCGGGATCTTTTCCAACAATCCCGCTGGAGATGGCTATGCCTATAGCACACCGGGCAATCTTCTATGGGAAAGAGACTTCGGTCCGGACGAACTGAATCTGCGTCACTGGGCAACCGGCAACCAGGGATTTATAAAGTGGAACATCCACCCCGACGGAGACATACAACTACGAGTCTCGCGCATACCAAACGACCATAAGGATATCTACCAGTGTAACATTTGTAACATTACCGACCCGTTTCCTCAGCAGGCCGGGCAAATTTACTGGCTGGTTCTTTCGATTACTATCCGCGACCCGGTCGGCACACACATCGGCTGGAAAACGTCACTTGACCACTTCGAGGACGATGCGGTCTGCTGGATTAACCCGACAGGCATATGGGGCTGGACAAAAGTGATCAACCCTGCCACGGACAAATGGTGGGCGCTGGACCTGGCGTTCGTAATTACCGGCAGAGAAGAAGCTCCGCCGCCTCCACCGGTTGTCGAGCACACCAAGTGGTCTCAGCCGCCGATCGAGATCGACCCCAAGGCCAAAACACCATTCTATTGCGGCTGGGATGAGCCGTCCTTCGCCATCCGGCCCAGCTCCACCACTGCCGTACTGCCGACTGTCTGGCAGATAGTAGCAGACGATTTCCGCTGCCTGGGCAATATGCCGGTAACATCGGTTCATTGGTGGGGTTCATATCAAGGCTGGGATGACGCCGAGCCGCCCGCAGTCAGGCCAACCGCCTGGCGAATCGGGTTCTGGTCGAATGTTCCAGCCAATCCTCTGGCTAAGCCCGGCCATAGTTACCCCAGAAAACTGCTGTGGCGAGTTGACGTGCCCGCGCAGCGCGTGCAGGAAGAGCGGGCAGGTTATGACCGGTTCCCAAACAGGCGATCAGATACCTGTTTCCGGTATTACGTCAAGTTTGAGCCGCAGGAGTACTTCTGGCAGCAAAAGTACATCGATTCGGCCACAAGCGACGATGTCTTCTGGATCAGCATCACCGCCATTTATCCGCCGGTTACGATTCCGTTCCAGCAGTGGGGATGGAAGACCCGGCCGCAGCATTGGATGGATGATGCCGTAAAGTTCACGGTCGAAGGCGACCTTCCGCTGGGCTATGCGAGCGACTCGCCGCTCATCTTTACGCCGATTGAGGCTGCATTGTGTGGGCAGCAGGTCAGTTTTGATATGGCCTTCGAGCTTGATACCGATCCCAGCTACATCAAGTGGGAGCAGGCATTTACCGGCATCCGCGACTGGACGCACTACCAAGATGAGCAGTCCACAGCTATGGAAGATACCCAGGGTACGCCAATCATTCGCCGTCTCGTGGCGGACGACTGGCCATGCGAGCAAATAACACCGATAACGGCAGCCGTCTGGTGGGGTTCGTACGTCGGCTATAGGTACAAGGCGTGTGATTGTCCGCTGATGGCCGCGCCGCTAAAGCCCGACTACTTCCTGCTATCGATCTGGACCGATGTGCGGCCGGCAGCCAACGCTCCGTTCAGCCGTCCGGGCGAGAAGATTTGGGAGTACAAAGCCGAGAATTACGACGAGGTGCTGGTTGGTTACGATAAGCAGCCCGAAACCGTAGAGCCGGGTCAGACGCCCGGATACGAGCCGGTATTCCGCTACTCGGTGCGGCTGCCCAGAGAAAAATGGTTCTGCCAGAAAGACCTTAACAGCATCTACTGGTTTAGCGTCGTAGCGGTGTATGCGGGCGACAAAACACCTCTGCATCCGTGGGGCTGGACGAACCATCCGCGTGTGGATTGGCAAGTGGTCGATCCGACCGTGCCGCCAAATATCGCCAAAAATGATGATGCCGTTGCCGGCTATCTGGATACCACCGGCGCGACAGCCGTCTGGAAATGGCAGGAACTGCATGACCAGACCGGCGTAAGTACCGATATGTCGTTTATGCTGTTCACTGAGCCGGGGTGCTTCCCGTGCACCTATTCGACATACAACGACTGGCTGACTCTGGGAAAGCCCGATTGCTGGTGCGAACCGCCGTACGGCAGCGGCTATCAGTGCGATGGCGACGCCGACGGCGTAGATTCGGGCGGCATAAATAAATTCCGCGTCTTCACCGGTGACCTCAGTCTGATTGTGGCCAACTGGAGGAAGAAAGCTGGTGACCCGGCTCTTGACCCCTGTGCAGACATCGACCACAAGGATTCGGGCGGCATCAACAAGTTCCGCGTATTTACCGGTGACTTGAGCACTCTAGTAGCCAACTGGAGGAAGAAAGATGCGGCTCTTCCCGGGGATTGTCCGAGACCCGAGTAGGCGTCGGAACCGAGCGGTCAAGATGTCACTATAGGCATTTTTGATGGAAGGAGGCAGGCCAAACGACCTGCCTCTTTTTTTGCCGGCTCGTTTTACCGCCGAGTTCGCAGAGACCGCGCAACGGAGGACGGAGAACAGACGACGGATTGCTGTCTTCTGTCCTCTGTCTTCTGTCTTCACATTTTACTCCGCGTTCTCCGCGTTCTCTGTGGTTAATCTCCTTTTTATGGGCTGCTTTTTCAACTCGGCTTCCGTAGGCAAAAGCTGAAATGAATCTATTGCCTCGGCCTCAATGAATCTGTTTATCGCGTGCTGAATCTGGCCGATACTGCGGCCGTGCATCATCGCAAATAAATTGTAGGGCCAACCCTCGAAGGTCTGCCGGTCGTAGCAGTGACTTACTATCGGTAAACGCGCCAGCCTTTGCCCAACCGGGACAATCCTGTCCTGCGGGACTTCGCAGGCAAATAAAACATTGGCGACAAAGCCGAGCTTGCGGTGGTCAACAACCGCCGCTACACGACGAATCACGCCCTTATCCATCAGCTCGGTTATAATTCTCAGAACATCTTCTTCTTGCAGGCCTCCGCTGCAAAGAAAAGCAAACGGCTCCGCGGTTACTTCCAGATCATCCTCCAGGCAGGAGATTACTTTCTTTTGATCTTCATTCATCTCGACAGGCCCGTCCTGAGCGAAGTCGAAGGGCTGTGCTTGCGGAATTCTCTGCGGAGCCTGCAATAGCTCTCGCCCCTGGCTCTGGGCGTCAAAACGGGCATCGAGCTTAAAAACACGCCGTACCGGCAGACTGTGAAAATCGACGCCGAAACGCCCTGAGAGATCTGCCAGCGTCATTTCAATCTGCGGCGCCGCTGATGCCCGCAAGGTGAACCACAAGTTGTAATAGTGATTTCTTTGGTAGTTATGCGAAACGCCCTGCAGCGAGTTGATTGCCTCGACAACTTGCTTGGCGCTGTCGGGCGGAATGTGTGCAGCGACCAGAGTGCTGGTCATCCCAAGCTCGCGATAATTTATGACGGCACAAATCCGCCGAATGACGCCGAGCTTTTTTAACCGACTTATTTGCCGCAGAACATCCATTTCGTCGGCGTTCAAAACTTTTGCTATTTCAGCAAACGGCCTGGGGCAAATTGGCAAGCCTTCCTGAAGGACGTTGCACAGCTTTTTCTGGAAGTTCGTCAAACGCAAATTCAAGCCTCGTCTCCTTTGGGGCGGTAATTACAGAGCGGATCTGTGGCTAAATAGTCACCGCTTACGCCGTAAGCCCTTGCCCGGCAGCCGCCGCAAAGGGCAACGTATTCGCAGGTTCGGCATCTGCCCGTGTAAGCCGACAAATCACGGATCTTGTTCAACAGCTCAGACTCAAGCCAGATTTTCTTGAAGTTAAAACCATTTTCAACCAGATTACCCGCCGGTACATCCAGGAATCCGCACGTTTGCACATCGCCGCGGCAGCTTATGAATCCGAACCCTCTGCCGCCCATACAGCCGTTTGTCTCGCCGGTCAGCCCTTTCGTCCTGGCTTGCTGGCATACGCGCGCAAATTGCGGCCCGCATGTCACTCGCACCTCGATAGTCGATTCCAGCTTCAATCGCAGCAGCTCGTTGAGCATCACTTCATAGCGTAACGGGTCAAGGATTTCGTCAGCCATATTTTTGCCCCGGCCGGTCGGCACAAGAATAAACGGATTGAAGCAGTAGGCGCCGAGTCTTTTTGCCAGCTCAATAATTCCAGCCACTTCGTCAATGTTGATTTTGCACAAGGTGGTATTGATTTGAAATCGCACACCCGCCGAGCGGGCAATTTCCGCGGCTCGAATCACCGCGTCAAAGGCGCCTTTAGCCCGTCTGAATTTGTCGTGGGTCTCGGCTGAGGCGCCGTCCAGCGAGAAAGAAAGAGCCAGTACGCCGGCTTCTTTTAACCTGGCGATTGACTCCTGATCGATTAGGTAGCCGCAACTAGCCATTACCATCCTGTGGCCCAATTTTCGCCCGTGCTGGATAAGCTCGTAGATGTCGCTGCGTTCCATCGGCTCACCGCCGGTCAAAATTATTGCACACTTGCTGAACCGAGCGACGGCACGCAGTATCTTCTTGCACTGTTCGGTGCTTAGTTCCTGCTGGCCATCGGCACCGGCATCCGCCCGGCAGTGCAGACAGTTGAACCGGCATCGGCGAGTAACTTCAAAAGCGATAAGCTGTGGTTTCTGAACTTTGGCGCTCATAATTACAACGTTTACAACATAATATTTAGCCCCCGAATTTATTCGGGGGTTCACATTAACCCCGCAATAAATTGAGGACGCATTAACCCCTCAATAAATTGAGGGGCTAAATACAGGTTAGGTTTCATCGTGGGATTCTACGTGATTGGTTCCGTTTTGCAAGACTCACCGATCGAAGCGATAGCGATTGCCGAAAACTCTCCCGTCCGTCAGGCGTACATTAACCTACCTTTAGGCTGGGGCATGGGCCGGCCCAATTCCTTTGCGGTATCAATCCACTCACGGATGACAACTTCAGCATTTGAAAGCGCCTGCCTGTAGGTCTCCCCATCCGCCATGCAACCGGGTAATTCGGGCACCTCGGCGATGAAGGCATTATCCTCCTGGCTCCAATAGATGACTATTTCATATTTGGCGGTCATCGTGCTTACTCCAGCATCAGCTTATAGCGAAGTATGATGTTGCGAACTTGCTTTACTTGATAAGGCTTTGCCTTTGAACCCTTCGGCTGCAGGTTGAGTATTTCTTCAACGCCATCTTTTGTGAATATGTGATGGCTGCCGCGGATTCTCTCACCAAAGCCAAAAACCTTCAACAAGCGGCACAACCCGGCAAAAGAAATATTAGCATCGGACGTGCCTTGCAATACCTTCGCCAAAAGTTTTCCGTGCTTACCCATTTCGCAATAATATATTACATCGCGGGCGGCCTACAGTCAATTGGCAACCCCGGACGCGGCCTGCCCAGGTTTATCCTTAACCCCGCAATGAATTGCGGGGCTAAATACTTTTTGACCCGTTGTCGTGGGATTTTACGTAATTGGTCCTGTTCTGCAAGGTTTGTTGGTCAAAACAATAACGTTTATCGAATCCTTTTGTCCAGATTCTACTTGCCAGGCCGACCTTCCGAAGCGCCGCCTGTGCGGAACCTTTGTAATGCCGGACAACCAGGCCGATCGGCATGGCAACATACTCGGCAAGAATGTGTACATGGTTCGATGACACTGACAGGGCGTGAATCTGCTGATGTAGTCCGTTGGCCTTTTCAAGTATCGCATTTCGCACTATCTGGCAATGGACAGGCGACAACTTTATGGGGTCACTTTTCAGGCTCTGTTGATTCGATTCGGCAAGTGCCGGAC
>Ga0315274_10004423_pt1 | contig 20649 bp, 10 predicted proteins | sample YL17G02_20_MG_FD_203700 | JGI IMG/M metagenome (GOLD analysis project Ga0315274, IMG submission 203700) | Sediment microbial communities from Yellowstone Lake, YNP, Wyoming, USA - YL17G02_20 | ecosystem: Environmental > Aquatic > Freshwater > Lake > Sediment | place: USA: Wyoming | collected...
CAGACTGCAATCACTGGTTTTTTTGAAACAAGCATCGTACTCTTTGGACCTAATAACATGAAATCAGCGCCAGCTGCATTCACAATGGCGGATTTGCCCATGACATACGCATATGGGAGATCACTATAAGAGAACACAATAAGATCAGCTTTATATCTTTTAATTAGTTCAGTGATTTGTTCTTCCGGATAAATCGGGATCCCATTTGGATAATATTTTCCTGCGAGTTTCGCTGGATACTTACGCCCTGCGATATCAGGAATCTGCGTCGCAGTAAACGCAGCAACGTTATATTCGGTATTGTTACGGAAGTACACATTAAAATTATGAAAATCTCTTCCTGCTGCACCCATGATGATAACATTTGTTTTCTGAATCACAGAAATCCCTTCTAGCCAGGAATCTGGTTAAGGTTTATATAGATTTTTCTCATCCAACCCATATAAAAACGATTTTTCCATTAACTACAAATAGTCACTCTCTGTTCTTCTTCTGGGTGTGAGGGTAATGAACCGAGAAGCAGTGCCACTTATCGTTGGTATCCTAGTGCCTATAGTACTTGTGGCGCTCATCGTCCTTTATGTCTCCGGATATGACATCACGGTGTACCTCAGAAAAATTGATCTTATCTATTATGTGATCGTTCTCCCGTTTGGTTTGGGTCTTTTAGCAGCAATCCTATGGTTTAAGAAACCTAGAGAATGATTCTTTTTTGCACTGTCCTAAATTTTTAAAGAAAGTTATAAATACGAACAAACTATATCAAAAACTCGTTGGATGAGATGCGCGAAAAGTAGAGTTAAGGTTAATTCTCTTTAGACTACTCTTTCGAATACATATACGTGGGAAGATGGGATGCATGGAATCGATAGGAGAGCAATAACGGAGGGGTGCCGTGGAAAAACAGCATATTCGTAAAAAAGTGCCCCTTCGTTCTTTACAACCAGATGACGATTCAGAAATAGAGGAAAAAGTAGATGAAATTTTAAATGCTCATTCAGAGGTTCTCGACAGCGAAAAAGAATCGAAGGAACTATCGAAAAATCCTCTTCAGGTTAAAAGTAAACGACCATCGCTATTTTCTATCAACAGTAAGAAAAAGGCCAAGCCTGAGAAACAAGCAGAAAACGAGATAAATTCAGCAAAGAAACATCCCCTAATCCTCCTTCTACGAAACACTAGGCTCAAAACTAAAAATTCTTGGGAAAGTCCTCAAAAACACGTTAAAAAAGATTTAAAAAACACAAGAAAAGGCACATCTCTTCCTCCACGAACTACAATTAATCAAAAAATGACAAGTATAAAACAAAAGATACTACGGTCTCCATCTCAGGCTGAAAATCCTCATTTTAGGGTCCGCAAACCTCTTAAAAAAAGCGAAAAAAAGACTACGCCGGTGGTTAAACAGGGAGAAAAAGAAAAGGAACCAGCACCGCTTAAAACAAAGAAACGTATCGGGTTTAGGAAAAAGAAAAAGGAAGGAGAAACAGCCGAGTTTAAACCTGATGAAAAGAAGAAACTAACTAAAACCAAGGAGGAGCTTCCTCAGTTTGAAGAATCAATCGCACAAGTCAAACCCGATGAAGCAACATGGCTTGATCAAAAGATAAAAGCAGGTAAAACTGGAGAAGATGAGTCAAAACCAGGGACGGCAGCCTCTAAGAAAGTTGAAGTAGTAATGTTAGATGATGATGTGAAGACTGTACAATCTAACCGTGATAAAAAAGAACCTCTGGGAATAAAAGCAGGAGAAAACGTTCTGGGCATAAATACGAATGATGCCGCCTTGGACGAAAAATCACGAATAGACGGTCTGTTTCAAAAATCAGCATTTGATACACCTGGTCAAGCTCCGGATCCTAAAAAAATTAAATTAGACGAAATCACCCCTGATGGTATAATTCAATTCCCCAATGAGGCAAACATACTCAAGACCGTTATCTTGGAACGTATGGGGTACTTGAGAGATGCAATCGAAGAAATTGATTTCTATCCATTACACGAACCTTTTGCTTATGTGGAAATTATCCGCGAAAAAGAATCCCTCGATAAGCGATATGTCCTTCTTGAGATGGAGTTATCGGAGGAAGATGCGCACCTCCTTAAATTCGTACAAGAGACACTTGAAGGGTTTGCATTTAAAACTGTGGATCTTGAAGCAAAAGGTGGAAATAAATACCTTACAGAAAAAGTCGATTTAATCATTGACGAATACATGCTCAATATCGATACACTAACGAAGAAAAAAATATTGTACTATCTTGAAAAAGAATCGATTGGGCTTGGAAAACTCGAAGTGCTCATGAAAGACCCGAATATCGAGGATATCTCCTGCGATGGCTCTGGCGTTTTCCTCTTCTTATATCACCGTCGATACGGTTCCTTAAAAAGTAACATACAGTTCGACGATGAAGACCAGCTTACTGCGTTTGTAGTGAAGCTTGCGCAGAAATGCGGTAAACATATCTCAATATCAGAGCCCATGTTGGATGCGACTATGCCTGATGGGTCTCGTATTCAGATGACGCTGAGTACAGAAGTAACGACAAAAGGATCGACTTTTACCATCCGGAAATTCAGTGAAGATCCATTTTCACCACCAGATCTTATTGAGTTCCATACCATGTCATCTGAAATGGTTGCGTACATGTGGCTTGCGGTCGAAAACGGTGTGAACGCGCTCATTGCTGGTGGGACTGCCGCAGGAAAGACATCGACATTGAATGCACTTTGCTTATTCATTCCGCGTGAGTCAAAGATAGTTTCTATTGAAGAAACCCGGGAGATTAATTTACCGCATCCAAACTGGATTCCTGGTGTCGTTCGATCTGGGTTCGGTGACGTTGTCGGAAATAAAGTCATCGGTGAAATTGACTTATATGATTTGATGAAGGCTGCGCTCAGACAGCGACCTGAGTATATCCTTGTCGGAGAAATTCGTGGGAAAGAGGCGTACGTGTTGTTCCAGGCGATGGCCACGGGGCATACAACGTATTCGACGGTTCATGCCGACTCTGCTCAATCTCTCATCCATCGATTGGAAGGCAAACCGATTGAAATCCCACGTATCATGTTGCAGACATTAGATATCGTCTGCATTCAAGTCATCTCTCGTGTGAAAAATAAAAGAGCACGACGATGCAAACAGATTATAGAAATCATTGATATCGATCCGACGACAAAAGAGATCCTCACTAATGAAGTTTTTCGTTGGGATCCAATTGAAGATAAATTCATTTACTCTGGGAAAAGTTACATTTTAGAACGCATCAGAGCAGAAAAAGACATCAGTCGAGAAGGCATGATCGGTGAAATCAAGAATCGAACGACATTGTTGGATTGGATGAACAAGAACAATATCCGAGAGTTCAAGAAAGTCGCTACTGTGGTTGCCCAATATGCGGATAACCCTGCAGATGTCATGAAAAAAATAAAGAATGAACTATGATAAAAAAAATTGCGATATGTCCAGAGTGTCATTCAAAAATCTCTTGTGAAGGTGAACCAGGTCAACAAGTGACTGTCAAGTGTGCGCAATGCGGTAAGAAAGGCCTGGTTGTTTTTGCTTCACATGAGGTTTCACTTGATGAAAAAAACCTGGTGGAGCTTGATTGCTATCCTGTGAATGAACCTTTTGCTTACATTAAAATATTGAAAGACACCGCGTCCCTTGATAAATTCTACAAAGTGATCGAACCTCAAGTGTCTGACGCAGAACGCACCTCCTCGGATTTTATTCAGGATGCCTTGATGAATTCTATTGATGTTCGTTTAGATGAACTGGATATAAGTAAGGTTGAAGGGTTTCTCATAGAACGGATTGGACAAATCATTAAAGACTACAAGATGAAAGTTGATCAGGTGCTTAAAACTAAAATCCTGTATTATGTGAAGCGGGATTTCTTGTGGTATGGAAAGATCGATCCGCTGATGCGAGACCAAAATATTGAGGATATTTCATGTGATGGTTCTCGTCTGCCTATTTTTTTATATCATCGTAAGTATGGTTCTCTGAAGAGCAATATTCAATTTCCTGATGAGGTTGTGTTGTCTGCGTTTGTGACTCAGCTTGCGCAGAAATGCGGCAAACATATCTCTATTGCAGAGCCGATGCTGGATGCGACCATGCCTGATGGGTCTCGTATTCAGATGACGTTGAGTAAAGCAGTGACTACGAAAGGTTCGACATTTACTATCCGAAGATTCCGCTCTGATCCGATTACCGCAACCGATCTCATAGCGTACAAAACCATGTCTCCTGAAATGGTTGCGTACATGTGGCTTGCGGTCGAAAACGGTGTGAACGCGCTCATTGCTGGTGGGACTGCTTCAGGGAAAACATCGACGCTGAATGCGATTTCACTTTTTATACCTCGAGAATCAAAAATCGTTTCCATCGAAGAAACAAGAGAAATAAACTTGCCGCATCCGAACTGGATTCCTGGGGTGACTCGATCCGGGTTTGGTGAGGTGATCAATGAAAAACTTGTTGGAGAAATTGACTTATATGATTTGATGAAAGCTGCACTCCGGCAGCGACCTGAGTATATCCTTGTCGGAGAAATTCGTGGGAAAGAGGCGTACGTGTTGTTCCAGGCGATGGCCACGGGGCATACAACGTATTCGACGGTTCATGCCGACTCTGCTCAATCTCTCATCCATCGATTGGAGGGCAAACCGATTGAAATCCCACGAGTCATGCTGCAGTCATTAGATATTGTGACGATTCAGGTGCAAGCTGAAGTAGGTGACCAGCGGGTCCGACGATGTAAACAGATTGTGGAAATTGTCGACATTGATCCGATGACAAAAGAAATATTGACAAACGAGGTGTTCCGCTGGGATCCAGTACAAGACCAATTCAACTACTCTGGGAAAAGCTATGTCCTGGAACGTATACGAGCCCAGCATGGGATGACTAAAGAAGAAATGATGGCGGAACTCAAACGTCGTGTTGAGCTTCTCGAATGGATGAAAGACAACAATATTCGAGCGTTTAAAGACGTAGCACGGATGGTAGCCTCTTATTTAGAGACACCTGATGAAATCATGGAAAAAATCAGTAGAGGAAACAAACCTAAACAGAAACAACCAGAGCTAGAGGTAAAAGAAGTAATGGTTGGGAAACAAGATGATATACGATCGGGAGGATCGTCCGAAGATATCGCTCTTGTTAAAAAACAAAGGAATAAATAGGATTTAAACGGAGGGATGCCGATAACACTCACTAAATATCAACGAACGAGTTACAAATGGTTTGGGCGATTTGGAGAAAAAAGAGCAAATCAGCATCTGCAGGAGACATTACAATCGGCTCATATGGAGATTCGTGCGGGCGCTTATCTATCATATGTCCTTCTTAGCACCATCATTGGGTTCCTAGTTACCTTTATTATTTTCGTCTCATTAGTTTTTCTTGTTTTTCCTCTCATTAATATTGTATTAGATATCGGATTACTAGTGTTCTTCCTTCTCATCCCTGTATTTATCAGTGTTCTTATCTATGTGGTGTTATTATCTACACCAAAAAGCCGAGCGAAGGCACGTAAGAAGAAGATAGATCTAAATCTTGCATACGCAATCAACTTCATCTCCGCGATGGCGTCCGCTGGTGTGACACCAACTGAGATTTTTAAAAGCCTCTCTAAACAGGAAATCTATGGTGAGGTGAAGGACGAATCAGCATGGATTTACCGTGACGTCGGTTTCCTTGGTTTTGATATTATCACCGCGATTAAAAAAAATATTGCGCGTACACCATCACAAAAATTTAAGGAATTCCTTCAAGGGATGGTTGTGACCGTAACATCAGGTGGTTCGTTGAAAACATATTTTATGCATAAGGCTGATCAATACTTATGGGAGAATCGGAACGCTCAGAAACAACTCCTGGAAAGCCTAGGGATTATGGCTGAAAGCTATGTTACTGCTGCTGTTGCAGGTGTGTTATTACTGCTTATTGTTATTCCACTTATGATGATTATCAGTGGGGATTGGAACGCAACATTCCTTTACATTTTAATTTTGATACTCGTCCCCCTCATTCACGTTGGATTTGCGATAGTGATTCGTATGATGTCTCAGGAGACGTAGCGATGAAAAAAAATAATAAAATACATAAAAATAATTACATTAAAAATCTCATCATCACCAAGAATCTGAACAGACTGATCGTTAACGTTGTTACTGGTGTATTGGTTACAATTTTCGTACTCCTGGGTATGCTCTCGTTGCTTGGTATTCTCAAAGGATTTGGAGGTTTTGTCGATTTCTTTGTTTTTGCGCTACTTTCTGGGACCGGTGTGTACGGGACGTACCAATCTTTACATGCGCGAAGAATTTCGAAGATTGACTCAATTTTCCCGAATTTCGTTCGAGATCTTGCTGAGTCTCGTCGAGCTGGAATGACGTTTACCAAGGCGATACTTTTTGCATCGAAAGGAGAGTATGGAATTCTTACACCTGAGATTCAGAAGATTTCTCAGCAAGTTTCCTGGGGGGGTAGCGTTAGCGATGCGCTTCTTGCTTTTGCGCAGCGTGTGAATACAAAATCGATTCAAAGAACAATTACACTTATTATTGAGGCGAGTAACAGCGGGGGGAATGTCGCTGATGTACTTGATGTCGCGGCAAAGGATGCGCGAGAGATTAAAATGCTTGAGGCAGAACGAAGAACTAATATGGCGTCCTATGTCGTTGTCATCTATGTAGGTATGTTCGTGTTCTTAGCAATCGTATTAATCTTATGTACTAGTTTTATTCCTGCGATGGTCGGGGGAGAAGGTTCACAGGGGATGCAGGGCATTATGGGGGGAGGAAGTGCTGCATCACAAGAGGAAATTACCGCTGTTTTCTATCTTGCGTGCATTATCCAGTCATTTGGATCCGCATTGGTTGCAGGTGTCTTTGAAGACGGGCGATTTTCATCCAGCGTTAAGCATATTTTTATCATGGTCTTTTCGACTTGGTTGTTATTTAAACTCACATTAGGGGTGTAAATGAATAGAGAGACGATCTCTCGGGTACCTCATATTAGAGATGAAGCAGTTGCCGAGATACTTGGTACTCTGATCCTTATTACAATAGCAGTTAGTGTCTTTTCTGCAGTCTCTCTTATTGTTCTCAATCCTTGGTCTAATTTTTCAGATGTTTCACCTCCACAGGTTTCATTAGTTGGATTTATTCAAAATAATAGTGTAATTATTGAACATCAAGGTGGAATTCCCCTTGATAAAAAAACAAAGATAACTGTAACAATCGCAGATGTTGTAGACACGTTTAGCGCGAGTGAATTTAATTATTGGATTGATGAAAATGGTGATGGATTTTGGAGTATAGGCGAGCGTGTTGTGTATCCTGCAGGGAATCTGCAAGACAAACAAGTTTCATGTGTCATTGTCGATGTGGATAAGAATTTCATCATTTTCGACAAAATTATCCAAAAAGGTATGAGTGTATTTTCTCCATATACAACAGCTTTGCCGCCAGATGATGTTTCAGAAGCTTCCGCGACTCTAAAAATGTATTATAATTTTTGTAATACGAACTATTTTACATCAGGTCTTCTCAATTTTTCCTATGGTCCTTTCGGAGGACCATATATCCACTCGCCTTCGGTAAAACCACTTTCTATTGATGGTTGGTATGGTCTGCAACTAAATGGATTGCAAAGTGGTACTCAATATGAATGTTGGGCTTTGATGAATTTTAGTAATGGAACCATGATAGATGGTCCAATATCTTTCTATACATACCAAATTACAAGAGGTTTTTGGCATTTCGATGAACCCATAGGATCGACCATTGCACATGATGAAATTAATCCAACATGTAATGGGACGGTGCATGGTGCAACATTTATTGTTGGGGGGAAAATTAACGGATCTTTAAATTTTACAGGAATATCCAATTACGTTGATGTTCCCCATCACCCTAAATTTAATTTAACCAATGAAATAACAATTCAAACATGGTTGAATGTATCAAAAATTGGAGCACAGTTTCCAGGTAATGTGTCAGAATTATCTACAAAAAATATTTCTGATATCATAGGGAATTCCTGTTTTGAGCCTGATTTAATTCAAATAATTGGTACTATGTACGCAATAGCCTATCGTGACAATTCTTCTGCATATGTGACAACCTTTCAAATGACTGATGACGGTGTTTTCCTTGGTACTATTGATACAAAATCAATAGCAGTTCCTCATTTTTTTGAACCTGATATTATTAAAATTCATAATAACATCTATGCAATAGTATATGGAGCGGCTGATGATCAAACTGAAGCAAAAAGCCATATTGTTTCACTCTCGCTCTATGGGAATGGGACTATTGGTGATATTATCGATACATTTGATATGCCAGAATACTATGGACGAGAACCTAATATCATTAACATTGGAACAGATATTTATGCAATAGCTATTGGTGGAGCATCCTATGAAACTTTTCCAACGGGGTACTTGGTTACCATATCGATAGACAGTCAGGGAGATATTGGACCAACCATCATTGATAAAATAAAATTTCCACTAACAACAAGTTGTTCAGAGTCGTCACTAGTACATATCACGGGTGATATGTATGCTATCACCTATAATGGGTTTGGGGCTACAGCGGGTAATGGATATATTATCACAGTCCATATCTTAAATAATGGATCTATCATTGAGCCATTAGAAGATACCTATCAATTTGGATTACCTGAGAATGGGTTAGAACCAACGATGATCCATGTCACAAACGATATTTTTGCAATTGCATATGGTGCTGATTCGAATGATCAACTCCGAACCGGATTTATAAAAACATTAAGTATTAGTCCCTTAGGTCATATAGTTAATGGAACTATCGACATACTTCCATTCTACACTTATCTTTCACCAATCGATTATAATTTTGAAACCGATATACTGCATATTGATGATGAACTCTATGCTATTTCTTTTACCGGTGGTAATAATAGTAATTGGCAACGTGGATTTTTAACTACGATTTCAATAAATGATACAGGTAATATTTCAGATTCTGCATTATTTATCTATGAATTCAAAGGTCGCTCAGCTCTTGGTGGTTCTACTGCTCTGAATCTTTTAACCCATATAGATCGGTTAATTATTGTATACGGATCTATCAATTCGAGCGAAAGTGGTTTTCTCACAATGGAAAAAATTGATTTGATTGGTGATGAAAGATCTATCATCCAGAAGGGTGATGCATATACGATAATGGTAAATTATAATTTACTCACTGCTCGGATGGCCATTGGAAATACAACCTATACCGTTTCAGGCACTGTTTCCTTTGATAACTGGACAAAAATTGACTTAACATATGGGAGTGGATTTTTAAAATTGTATGTAAACGACGTTATACAAACGGGGGGGAGTGAACCATGTTCAGGTACAATAAAAACCAATACCGATCATCTCATTTTCGGAGGTGGAGTATACGGATCAATTGATGAAATAAAAATTTTTAGGAGTGTCTATGTTCCAATTTAGAATGGTTCTTCTTAGGAAGAGAAGAATTATAAATCAAAATTTTAAAAATGTGATAAAATGATGAGAGCGATAAGAGAATTAAAAATTAGTAATGATCTCTTGGGGAAAAAAAATCAACGAAAAAACAAAGCGGCCTCTGAGGTATTGGGAACACTTTTGCTTATAGGTATCGGTGTTTCACTTTTTGTCTTATTAGCGATTGTTACATTTTCTTTGCCATCCGTATTCTTTTCTGATACACCGCCATCAGTTAATATCATCGGAAGGATGGAAGGAAATTCTGTTGTTTTTGAACATCATGGTGGTCAATCAATGCCCCTTGATACAGAAATTACCGTGATGTTTGCAGAAACACCAGTTGTCATGACGGTTGGTGATGTTTTAGACTCAGCTTCAAAAGCGGATGGTGAATGGAATATAGGTGAAAAAATTGTTATTCCATATAATAATCCAAACCTACCGATAATGCAAATATCTGTGACCATTACTGATAAAGCGAGTAATTCTGTTGTCATGCGAGGTGTCCTCCAAGAGGGATCTCAAGGCGTAAATCCAATCGCAGTTACCTTAAACGCAGATTCTATTACTACAAACACCGCAAAAATATATATGCATTATGATTTTCGTTACTACATAGGAACGAAAAAAGTTTGTTTTACTTATATTAAAGCATCTGTTTATACCGCAAATAATAGTGCTCCTTGGAATTCGACTGGTTGGGTGCAAGTGTTTAATCACAATGGATCGTATAATTTCAATCTTATTGGTTTAAACGAAAACACAGAATATTTCTATCAAGCCTGGGTTCAATATAATTCTTCAACGAATGCAACACTGAAGATTAATTCCTCTGGATCAATCAATATGTTTCGAACGCAGAGTTATTCGAGTGGATATTGGCATTTTGATGAAAATTCTGGGTTGATAGCAATCGATTCATCTAATAGTGGAAACAACGGAACTTTATTTCCCCCGGATGTAACGCAAGCACCTCAGAGACTCAATCGAACCGATCTCGTTGTAAATAATAGATCGTTACGTTTCGATGGTTACAATGATTATGTAGTGGTTAATCACGCAGCGAGTCTTTCTCCCGTCAGTGAGATAGCGATAGAAGGATGGGTAAAACCAGAGTTTAAAAATGAATACAAGGGAACTAATCTTCAACGAATAAATGGCACAATGTTTGGCACTCAAACATATGGGTGTTACGAGCCTGACATTATTAACATATCCAGCGATAGATATGCGATTGTCTCAAGGAATTCAGTTTTAGGTGGTTTTGTTATCACCACTCAAATCTCTGATGAGGGAAACATTACTGAAAATGCAACAACAAGCGTTTGTGATATTTACCAATTTGAAACAGTACGATGTGAAACACCGAAAATTATAAAAGTTGCAGCAAGCAGTGATATATATGCCATTGTATACAGAGGACAAAACGGATTTTTATATATCGCAACTGTTCAGATATTATCAAACGGAAAAATAACGAAATCTACTCAAGGGAAAGTTGCTATAGATTCAATCAGTTGTTACTACCCTGATATTATCTTCACTGAAGGTAATTATTACGCTGTTGTGTACTCATCATATGAATTCTATTTGGCTGCGAACCGGTATGTTGGACGCATACAAACAGCTGAAATAACTTCTGCGGGGGTAATCACAGCACAAAAATCGTATTACAATTTTGGCAGTATAAGTACCGCGGCAGGTATCATGCTGTATCCCGATATCATTCATGTGAAAGACGATTACTATTCTGTAGTATTTAGAGATTCTGATACCGATGGTTCTTTAAGAGCTCTACAAATCAAGAATGGTTGGAATATCTTCCCTGATAACACTATTTATAAATTTGATAATAATAATATCACTGATCTCCCCCTCCGAATAATACATGTCTTTGATAAAATATATGCAGTATTCTATGGGGATAAAATGGGAAATATGATACAAGGTGGAGCGATAATAACAATAATATTATCCGATACCGGAACATTTGAAGATTCAGTGGATTACTCAACACTGTTACCTCCTGTTGATTGGAATCAATTTACGAATCCTGAGATCATTCATATCACCGGTGATATATTTGCTGTGACCTACCGTCTTAGCACGCGCGCCGAGGTAAAGACATTTGAAATCTCAAATCTGGGAATTATAAACAATCATACGAATGACCCTGCTTGGAAATATGTTTTTCAACCGACATCATTGTATACTATTTTTTCTCCAAAGATTATCGAAATAAGTTCAGTGAAAGATACCTATGCGATTGTTTACCTAAAAAGTATCAGTTATGATACAAACAATGGTGTTTTATTGACCATTAAAATCCCTGATAATGGTTCAATACTGAAAAAAATATACGATTCAGTTCTCTTAGGCCCTGTAAATTTCTATGCACCTGACATCGTTCATGTTTCTAATGATATCTATGCAGTGGTGTGCAGAAAGGTTCTCTATGGAAGTATGTCTCTTCACACGATTCGTATATCCAATGTTGGAAAAATAGAAAACAGTTTTATTGACACGTTGGATATCCCAATGCCGGAGCTTACTCCTGGTTTATCCATCAAAATTGTTTACGTTACAAATAATATTTATATGATTGTTTTTGATAATTATGGGAATCCAGCGATTACTTTAAAAACAGTTGAAATTGCAGATAACGGAACCATACGAGATTCAGTTCTTTGTTCGTACAATATCACGAAACCAGGGTATTCAAATTTTTGTTCGCCAAATGTCATACGTATAAAAGATGAAATTTTTGCTGTCTCCTATCATTCAACAAACTATGCCAGTAAAAGTGATTTTGTAAGCACAATACAAATATCATTGACAGGAAATATTACTCTTATCGATACCTTTACTATGAATGCATATTTCTCGTCAGTCTTTGGTTACGACGAATATTCAGATTTAATACCAGTTGATGGAAGCAATCATCTGTATGCTTTACTTTATGGTTATGATTATTTTATTCCTGGACAGCATCGAGGTTCAGGAGTCATGATCACAATCCAGATTAACGACACGGGGGTTATCAATCAAAATCCATTTGCTACTTTTATCTTTGAAACTTATGGTTGTAGCAGACCTGATATAATCCAAATCAATAACGGTATTTATGCTTTAGCATACTCAAACTCAGTGTGGATTAACCCCTATAAGATATCTGGGTATATACAAACAATGAGTATTTCGTCCAATGGAACGATAATTAAAAAAATCGATGGTGTTTCTTTTACGGTTGTTAACTCTAATTCCGATATTGCGCATAGTCAATTTCTCGACCATATTTATCAGGATATTTATGCCTTGATCTATACCGTCCCCTCTGGATCAACAGCCAAAGGATACATTAGTACGTTTTGCATCGCGATAAATGGATCAATTTATCGAACTGTTACTAATGCTATTTTTGATTTTACGTTAGCCTTAAAATCTGCTGCTAATATTTTACCATCGTATACGAATATCACCAATGACATTTTTGCCGTATGCTATCAGGGAGATTATGATGATGGGTACATTGAAACCATTAAAATTACCATAACTGATACAAGTACAACATTAAAAAATATAATTTCAAAATCAGGTTCGTACACAATTCAAGGAAATAAAACGATTTTTAAAGCAACATTAAGGACGACGAGTGGAGATAAAACCCTTACATTACCTGTTCATCAAGGTTGGAACTATCTTGTGCTCACCTATGACCATACGAGAATTAAATTCTTTAATAATTTAACAAACGTGTCTTTACTTTGTAATGAAAATATACAGAGCTTTGCCACGTCTCTTATATTTGGAGGATATAGTGGTATCTACGATGAATTTGCTGTCTATAAAACCCATCTACGGGACGATGAAATTTATGATCATTATACAAAATATTAAACTTTATTATTAAAAGAAAGGTAGGAACCATGAGAATAAATAAAAAGAAATTATTACATCTATATTTCAAAAGAGAAAATAACTCAAAAAAACGAACCAACAAAGCAGTATCTGAAATTATTGCCACGATATTACTTTTATCCATTAGTCTCTCTCTTTTATGCATTGTTTATGTACTCGTTTTAAACAACGCAACAAGTCCATCATCAACATATCACGTGTCATCAGCACAAATTATTGCTACTGCGGACGAAAAAAATGTTGTTTTGCAAAACAACGGAGGAGTTCCCTTATCACTGAATACCAAACTTGTTATCACTGTTGGTGGACAAGATTTTTTTGTTACTGCAGAGGATTATATTATTGATAGCAATGGTGATGGAATGTGGAGTATCGGTGAACAGATAAAATTTACTCCTCCGGCTATCGCTAGTTTATTTGGTTTAGAAATCCAAATTAAAATTATCAATCCTGACACAAATTCTATGATTATGGCTGGTCTTGTACAAGAAGGCGCTCGGGGTGACTTTCCATATGTTCAAACATTAAATCCCTATGATGTCTGGCCTCATAGTGCGACTATGAAATCATTTTACAATTTTGTTAAGGTTAATTATCTTCCTGGCAAACTTTGGTTTCAATGGAAAAGATCTGATGACCCTCTATGGAATCGCACTCCAATGTTAAATATCACAGCTGCGCCTCTCTCCGGATATTGTGAATTTACTCTCTTTAATCTCACATCGAATAAAAATTATCTCTATGAAGCCTGGATTCAATATACTTCAGGTAATTCTACATTCAACCAATCTGGAGGAATAAAACTTTTTACAACTCAGATTGATGCGATGGGAATTTGGCATTTCGATGAATCTTCAGGAATAAAACTCTTTGACTCCTCTGGGCAGTTTCCGCCTAATGATGGTATTCTCAAACCAAATGAAATACGTGGACCTCAAAGGTTAGATGCAGAATTAAACCATTCGACGAAATGTTTAAGTTTTGATGGGATTGATGATTACGGTCAAGTTGTTAATTCAAATTCCTTAAGCGTTACTAATGAATGTACCCTCGAAGCATGGATAAACCGTTCTGAACACAGTGATGGATTGGTCGGTACACCTCTTCAGTCATCTTTATCACAATTTGGGAATTATACATTAGGATGTTATGATCCTTGTATAATCCATGTCAACGGGGACATCTATGCTCTTGTTTCGACAAATGAAAATTCGTTAGGTTACCTGGGTACGATTAATGTAACAGATGCTGGAGATATTATTGAGAATCCCTCTACATCTTCGTGTTATCTCGATCTTTTTAATTTTGAAGCATCTTGTAAAACACCAAAAATTATTCAAGTAAATGTAATAAATGGAATAGTAGCTATTGTTTACACCAAACCAAGTGTGGGAAACCAATTATATATTAAAACGGTGCAAATTTTTAATGACGGCCGCATCAATAAAACTGTAATTAACACTCGTGTTCTCGATGCAGGTCTTTCATCTACTCCTGATATTATCTATAAAAGCAACAACGTCTATGCGATAGTATACGGGATAACTGCGGTTAACACCGGGGTATTAATTTCTGTAAATATTTCCAATGTTGGAACGATTTCCCCAGTGAATAAAAAATTAATTTTTGGGGATATCATGATAGAACCAGAAATTATTAAGGTTGTTGACAGTTTTAATATCTACGTCATCGTTTATAATTGTATAGGGGATGATGGTGGATTACGAACAGTGAAAATTACAAATACGGGTATATTATCTGATATTTCTTTCCATGTTTGGTTTGATGACGATGATGGTGGGAGTCCAGAAATCATCAATATCCATGATGATATGTATGCAATTGTCTACGCAGGTCCGATTTTAAGGCAGTCAGGATTTTTAAAAACGATTGAAATATTGTCTAACGGTGATATTACACTCAGCCGCACTGTTCCACCTCTTGCAAAAGCATTTGATCAAATAGCATTTGAAATGAGTGCAGGTAATAGTATTCGCTATCCTCATATTCTTCCTTTACATGGATTTAATGACTTTTATGGTATTTCCTACAGCATCGATTCTCCTACTGCAAATCTCTGGGGAAAAATAGTCACAATCATGATTCTTGATAACGGAAACATTGTTTCTTTTTCAAAGAAAGATATGACTTTCGAACCATTCCTCTGCTCAGCATCGTATTTCATTCCAATTCATGATGAGGTGTATGGGATTGTGTACCGAAGCGATGCTGGAGAAGGTATCATTAAAACAATACGGATACATGACGATGGACATATCCACAATAATCCTATTCTTGATATGGAAGAAATCGGTGGTCTTAAAGTCTATGCAGACGATGAAATTCTTACTTCAGACAGTCGATATGTCGCGGATGTTTTTAGAGGTGTCAATTCGAAATTGGTGTTAAAAACAGTAAAAGTAAACATTACGAACAAAACCATAGCAAACACTTTTACTGATTCTTTCACCATCGAGCTAGGCTATACCTCAACTAACGGAACATTTAATGCATCATATGCACCAACAATTATCCCGATTCATAATAATGTCTATGCGATTGCATATTGTCAATATATGATATCTCCTGTGCACCATGATGGTAAAATGGTTACTGTTAAAATTGACGCTGCGGGACGTATCACACTCATTGAGCGATATACGTTTGATGCTGACTGCATGAATACTCCTTTCTCATTTATTCCGATAAACAAGAGCAACGGCTTCTACGCGGTTGCATATCAAATGTCTAGTACATCTCAAGGAAAAGTAAAAACAATAAAAATAGGGGACAACGGACATATTTTTGGTGTCCAAGACTCTTATATTTTTGATAATTTATTTCGCTGTCGAGAACCATCGATGATTTCTGTCAGTGGAGACATTTATACTATTATTTATCGTGACTCCCTTACTTCTAGTACCTATGGACGATTAGTTATTCTGAAAATCTATGGAAGCAATGGTACAATTAAAAAAAGTGTAATCGATTCATGGACATTTGCTACCTCATGCTATCATCCAACTCTCATAAAGGTTGATAACAACATTTTTGCCTGTGTGTTTTCTGTCTATGATGGTGGTGCTTGGCGGTATATTGCTTATGTTACTACCGTAAAAATAGCGGACAATGGCATTATCAGTAAAACTTGGATTGATTACTTAGAATTCATCAGACGATATTACACTGACAATTATATGTCTCATCAACCAGAAATTATTCATGTAAACGACCGAGTCTATGCCATTATCTCGAAAGACCTCATCGACCCTTGGAATCTGTATCAATACAATGGCTGGATTACAACCTTGCGGATTGGTGAAAATGGTGATATCATAGATACCGTTGATGGTGCAGCTCAAATTTCAACGAATCCGAGAATAAACAGCTATGACATAAAAATAATACCATTTATCAATGATAGTTATATCGCTATCTATGGTGGGAAAAACTATGATTTGTACCAATGTGTCATTCGAATTCCTTTAAGTGAAACCAACCGTACAATATTCTCAAAATCTGGATCCTACGTCGTCAAAGCGAATAAGACAAAGGTTTTCGTAACTTTTACGGATTCAAATAATATACCATATACACTCTCAGCGCTACTTAAAAACAACTGGAACTATATTGTGACTACCTATGATAAAACTACAATGAACCTCTATATCAATGCCAACCTTAACGGCTCTCTTGCTCTTGGTTCAAAACCAATACAAGTGACAACAAATCAATTATACTTTGGATTATACAACGGTTACTATGATGAATTTTCTCTTTATGCTGCAATACTTTCACCAGCAAAAATAATACAAAATTACAATTATTATCGTCCTCCATAAGAAAAATAAAGGTGATAGCGTGAAACATATACGAAAAATAATAAGAAATATGAAAAAAAAGGATGAAGCAGTTGCTGGTATCGTTGTCGCAGTCATGATCGTTGGACTTGTTCTTGCAGTGGTTTCAATTATTCAAACGATCTATGTTCCCAAATGGATGGAATCACGAGAAGCTGAACATATGGGTGTTGTGTCAGATCAGTTTTCACAACTTAAATTTTCTATTGATACCCAGATTGCTCTCAAAGAAAATGTCCCAATATCCTCCTCAATTACCTTAGGCAGCAGAGAACTAGGATTTTTCATGTCAAATAAGGCGTTTGGTCGACTCGCGTTAATCTCCAACGGATGGGCATATAGAATCACTCGAACGTTAGGAGATACATATGAAGATAATTTTGAGATCCTTCGCTATACATCAGAAAATGCATATTTCCTAAACCAAGCCTATAACTACGAAATTGGGGGGGTCATTCTCAATCAAACCCAAGGAGCTGTGTTTATTATTAAACCAGAATTTTCAGTGCTCTATAATACTTCTGTTCGTCAAGTAGACCTATCTTTAACTTGTATTGATCTTCTGCCTAATGACGAAAAAACATCTATCACCGGTTATGGAACCTATCCAGTGCGAACTAAATATATCACATCAACAAACAATACAATAACTTTAGTAAAATCCTTAACGATAATTACCCCATTTCCAACAATATGGTTCAATTTTCTGAATTCAACATTATCTGATGCAAATCTCGTAAAGAACACAGATTACACCATAACAAAATCTTCAAATCAAGTAACCGTATCTTTTAATTATCCCCCCCTTAGTAACGTTATTTTAAACCTCGAGAAAATAACCATTTCAACTCAGATTACTCCTGGATGGACTGAATAAAAATATACTGAAGGATAATGATCAGAGGATGCCATAATTATATCACGAATTGTGAATCATATATACACACTAGGAAAATACTATCTTATACTACTAATACTACCAAAAATCTATTTGAATTCACTCAATGATACTCCCGTATGTATTTTTATGGTAAGGATGAGGAAATGCCGCTAATACGGATGACAAGGATATCTGGGAGACGTATTATTATTACACTTCCCAGTCAGATTATGGACGCCTATGACATTAAAAACAGTGATTTTCTTGAGATCACCCCGCTCCAACAGGGTGAAATCCTGATGAAGAAGACCGAGGAGAAGGAGTTGGTGCGGTGAAGAAAAAACTCGCTGCTCTCATAATCGGGTTAACGATTCTTATTATGCTAGGAGGAATTCAGGCCACATTTCTCTATGGGGCAGAGTTTCTTACCACGAAACCAGGCTTTACTTTCTCAATAACCCACAACGATCTCCCAATAATTAGTAACGAAGGACCAATAAATGAGAGCACGGACATTCCAACAACTCCAACATTGAACATTACGGTCAATGATGCAAACGGCGATACGATGACGATTTCGTGGTATAGCAACTCGAGCGGCTCATGGCAACTCTTTGGTGTTAATAGCTCGGTTGTAAACGGTACTTTTCATCAGGAAAATAATAACTTCAGCATCAATAACAAAACGTATTGGTGGAATGTTTCGGTGAACGACGGAAAACAGGTCAGTATCTCTGGTATCTATCACTTTACTACGAGAGTGTCTTAGATAAAACCTTCGAGACCTATTGGGATTTTTTGCCTCTCTAAAATTAATGTTCTGAATAGAAAATTAAAAATTGAATATCGATCTCGCTATAAAAAAAGAAAAAAAGAAATAGGGAGAGGGGGGTTCCCCCTCGACGATTTCGGTGCTCCCCTTTTTGACTAAGGTGTTTTTATGAAGATGAGGAGGACCGTCGCGTTCTGCGTCTTCGTAGCTGTGTCTGCAGTGACTGTGATGACAGTTTTCCCGAAACCAAGGATGAGTTTCGAGGTGACCGTTTGCTCTCCACTTGCATTGAGAGACGCAATAGTTCCCGAGGTATCTTTCCCAAGGATGATGAGACCACCGGTCAACTTGATGCTCCACGAGACGTTGGTTGCTGCTCCACCACCAGTGTTCTTGATCACTGCTTTAACTTTGAACAATCCGCCGGTAATCGCTCCGATCTCGATGACTGGCCCTGCGGTGATGGTGATGGCATGCGCTGGTGACGAGCCGCTCTCAGCACCGTTGCTATCCTTCGCTTTGACTTTCACATTGTAACTGCCCGCAGACGCCCATGCATATGAGGTAGTCGCAGTTGCGCCAGAGGCAAAAGGTCCAAGCCATCCTGAATTGTTCCCATTGCCCCAGTCGAACATGTAGGAAATATTATCTCCCTCAGGGTCGGTGGTATTTGCACTAAATGAGTACGATACTCCCGTGGAACCGCTCGTTGGTCCGGTTGGTGCAGCTGGAGTATCTGGTGGTAGATTACCGCCGCCTTCGCCGTATATTAAAATATCATCAAGACCCATTTGTGCACCGTCAGACCCCTGATATTGGAACCCAATCTTTACAGAAGCTTGTCCAATATATGCGGCAAGGTCGACAGGGGTACCAAGAGTGGTATTGTACCATTGCCAGTTGGTGAACGTGCCGATGGTGTCCTCATTCCAGATGAGAGTCCATATGGTTCCACCATCAGTGGAAATCTTCACATTCAGGTCATAGTTATCGTACGGGGTGACACCCCAGTAGTAACTCATCATCCACCAGAACGATAAGTGGAGGCTTGTGTATCCTCTAAAATCCATGCTAGGGGTGATGAGCCATTCATTCTGTGGAACGAGAGCAGGATCGTATTGACAATCCGCACCATATGTTCCCGTATGTATGTTCGTGGTTGAAATAACCCATGTGTAAGACGGATTGGTTATAATGCGTGTCCATCCCGCTGGCGGAAGTACTCCTCCTTCAAATCCTTCAGTAAGTAATACACCTTTCGTTGGCACATTTGTAGGGGTGTAACTTACCATGGTGGATTGTGGCTTTTGTTTTAATTGATCTTTATTTGTATTTGCTGTTACAGCAGTTGCAGATAAAAGCATTACTGCTGAGAGAAACAAAACACCAGCTAATTTCAAAAATTTTTGATTTTTTTCCCCCAAATGATAATATAGAGCATATACTATATAAAATTTGGTATTCTTCTCTAGATAAAATTTTTTAGAACGTTTTAAGACTTTTTTTGCTTAAAATCAAACACTTAGTCAATAATTAATAAATTGTATATAAATATTAGATATAAAAAGAAAAAAGATGGCATGATAATTCTTGAGTGAGTCTCGTGTTGCATACCACAAGGTGATGCAACATGAAAAACACAAAATATTATATCGGACTGGATGTCCATAAGGAAAGAACCTCGTACTGCGTACG
>Ga0315274_10004424_pt1 | contig 20646 bp, 16 predicted proteins | sample YL17G02_20_MG_FD_203700 | JGI IMG/M metagenome (GOLD analysis project Ga0315274, IMG submission 203700) | Sediment microbial communities from Yellowstone Lake, YNP, Wyoming, USA - YL17G02_20 | ecosystem: Environmental > Aquatic > Freshwater > Lake > Sediment | place: USA: Wyoming | collected...
CCGCTCTGCGCCAAGATGCGAAAGTGCCAGCTCAACATATCCTCCCTCGAAGCCTCTCCCCTCGTCGATCTCAGTCTGGGTCGCCCTGGCGACGATATCCCTCGGCGCCAACTCCATCGCATCCTTGGCGTATCTCGCCATGAATCTCTCGCCTTTCCTGTTGTGCAGAAAGCCGCCCTCTCCCCTCGCGGCCTCTGATATCAGGATGTTCGTGCCCATGAGCGTCGTTGGATGGAATTGGACGAACTCCATGTCCATCAACGGTGCGCCGGCTTGAAGCGCCATCGCAGCTCCGTCCCCTGTGTTGATCAGAGCGTTCGTAGATCTCGAGTAGATCCTCCCGTAGCCACCTGTGGCGATGACGATGGATTCGGCTCTGAACGGAACTATCTCGCCCGTTGGTATGTGGTACGCTATTAAGCCGATAGCCTTGCGGGATCCCACGACCAGTCTGAGGACGAGCCATTCCTCGAAAATCTTGAGCCCGGTCCTCACAGCTTGCTGGTACAGCCCGTGGAGGAGGTTGTGGCCAGTCTTATCGGCAGCGTAGCACGTCCGAGGATAGCCAGCGCCTCCGAAAGGTCTCTGCGCAATCCCACCTTCGGGTGTTCTGGAGAACATCACGCCGAACCGGTCCATCTCGAGGATTCTGTCGGGCGCTTCCTTGCACAGGATCTCAACCGCATCCTGGTCGGCCAGGTAGTCGCTCCCTTTGACGGTGTCGAATGCGTGCGCCTCCCACGAGTCCGTGCTGGAAATGGCAGCGTTGATTCCACCCTGGGCCGCGCCTGAGTGCGAGCGGATCGGATGCACCTTCGATATCAGGGCGACCTCCGTGGTCTTCTGAGCTTCCAAGGCCGCCCTGAGGCCTGCGAGGCCTCCGCCAACAACTACCACATCGAATTCGTACATCTGATTCCCTTTGATCGCCTAGTTAGGAACCATCATCGTTTCTTCGAGTCCAAGTATTTCTTGAACGGATAGGTCTTCAGCCCGATTTCCCCTTCACCAGGGGTCGGGTATTCCTCCTTGTATTCCTTCTTCGCCAGCCCGAGCTCCTTCTTCGTCAGGCCTTTCGCCTTCAGCCCATAGGTCTGCATGAGCCAAGTGTCAAAATCGAACCTCAAGGTCGCACCGCGCAGTTTAGTGCGTTCCTCAGGTTTTAAACCTGCCCCTAAGGTGACTCCTTCAAATCCCAAAAAGCTGGGTGCAGTTCGTGGATGTCTCAGTGATCCTACATCCTCTCGAGGATGTAGATCGTTGCCAGGTCGTTCTCAGTCGGCTGCTCGGAGAACTTGTACAATTTCCCAAGCTTGATCAGGAGGTCATTTCTGTTCTCTCCGGGCTTCCCCTCGAGGTCGTATTCGAGGAAAGCCAACGGAAGCTCCCTCAGCTTGATAGTGGTCGCAAAGAGGACGTGCGCCTGGAAACGCTTCTTCGGGCTCACGACCTCAACTCGCTCGTCGGGCACGTACTTCATGTCTCCCCTGAGGATTCTTATTGTCGCGAAGACCCTGTCGTCGAGCTTCTTCCAGTCCTGCGAGAACATCATGCTTCTGACTTTCATCGCTATCCCTGTTTATGGGTAACATTTCTACGACTTAATCCTTGCCTCTGAACCATGATTCTTTACCGCGTCCAAGGTCCGACAACCCTAATTAACCTGGAAGGCGATTAGGGCACTGACTCTGAGGACGGACAGGGGGAGGATCAGAAATGAAGGCAGGGTCTGTAGCAGTGGCTGTAGTCGCACTGTTTCTTATGTCGAGCATGTTTCTAGCGCCGAATGCCAACGCCAAGAATACGCAGGCCAAGTGGTTGTTCCTGCTCTATCTCGATGCGGACAACAGCCTCGACGTGTACGCCGGGGCGCATCACATATCCGTTGTTGAGGACGATTTCAGAGAACTTCAGTCTGTCGGCTCGACGTCCAATGCCGTCGCTTACGTTCTCGTCGACAGGGTGAGCGGACCCGCAAATCTGTTCAAGGTCAACAAGGGCTCCTTCGAGGAACGGAAGGACTTTGTGTTAAATGGAAAAGAGGCCAACATGGGCGACCCCAAAACCCTCAGGAGTTTCGTCACCTACGCTCAGGCGGCTTCTCCAGCTTACCACACGCTTCTAGTCTTCTGGGACCACGGATCGCCGAGAGGCGTCGCCTGGGACGATCACGCAGATGAAGCAGGCGCGACGGACTACCTAAGCCAGTGGGAGGTCGTCAGCGCACTCTCGGGCCTCAAGGTCGATGTCATCGGAGCCGATGAATGCAATGTTGGCCACATAGAGGTCGCGTACGAGTACGCGATGGGACTCGACACGGACTACCTGGTGGCAGCCCAGACATACACAGGTTGGAGGGGTTTCCCGTACGATGCGATCCTAGGAGGGCTCACGGCCAATCCGGGCATGTCCTCGCGGGAAGTCGCCAAGATGATGATCGATCAGACTATGCTACTCCTCAATGAGCCTCCGTACAGTGGCGAAAGGGTCAATACCCACAGCGCAGTCGACCTGGGCAAGATTCCAGAGCTAACGTCGGCCCTAAGGGACCTCACGGACCTTCTCATCGCCCACATGGATGCCAACGCCAATGTGATCTTCAAGGCTCGCGGTATCGCTCAGTATGTCTACGGAGCGAACGCCATGAACGTGGTCGACCTGAGAACCTTCGTGAAGAGCATTTGGAGCCAGACGAGCTCGGAGCAGATAAGAAACGCGTGCGCGCGCGTCATAGAAGTCTTCGACGAGACAATCGTTGCTGTCCACGCCACTGCTCCTCTTCTGGGTATGGTCGCTGGGTTGGGGATCGGCTTGCCGAACCATTCCTGGGAGATGTCGAGCTACTACGAGGCCTTCAAGTTCTCCGATCAAGGCTGGTTGGATTTCCTGGAGGCGTATTGGGCGGTCCACGGATCCGTCTAGGCTGCATGCTAGAAATAAAGGCCGCTCCACGCGGCCTTCACACTCTTCGATCAAACCCATTTCCGATATTCCTATTGCCGGCGCGGAGGAAAAGAAACATATTCGAGGAGTCGATAACTGCTTAGTGGGAGTCTATGAGCAAAGTACTGATAATATACGATTCCAGAACGGGGAACACGGAGAAGATGGCCAGCGCCGTGGCGGATGGAGCGCGGTCGATCGACGGTACCGAAGTCGTCGTAAAGACAGTGGACAAGGCAAAGGTCGACGAGTTGTTGGGGTTCGACGCGATAATCTTAGGGTCGCCTACGTACTATGGCAATGTCTCAGGGAAGCTGAAGGAATTCATCGACAAAACCTACAATATCCACGGGAAGCTTGAAGGGAAGGTTGGAGGCGCCTTCACGAGCTCCGGCTTGACTGCAACTGGAGCGGAGACAACGATTCTATCAATCCTGCATGCGCTGCTAATCCACGGCATGGTGGTGCAAGGCAGGTCCGATGACAAGCATTATGGCGCCGCGGCCGTCGAATCTCCGAAGAAGGAAGAGACGGAATTCTGCGAAGAGTTAGGAAGAAGGGTCGCGACCCTAGCGGGGAAGCTCGCGAAGTGAGGCAAGGTTTGGCCGCGCTCGCCTTTTGGTCAGGGATTCGGTTCCCTCTTCCTCGACTTCGCGGGTCGCCCTGGCATTATCCCCCGTCAACAACTCTGACTCCGGGCTCATGATCTACTCTGGCTTCACTGAAAATGAGATATAGACCCCGCATCCATACACTATCCTGTCAAGCATAGGATGGATTGGCATGGGACTTTGGAGATTGCTGGGAGTACTGCTTACCGTGGGAATTGTCTTGCCATCCGCACCTGTGATCGGAGCGGACGCCGGAATCGGAGTGGGCGATTACTGGGAATATGAGGTGACCATTCAGATGCCAATGGGCGATGGTGGCATGGGGATTCCGATGGAATTCACGATCCAGGGTATCGCCAGATTCGAGATCCTAAGCAAGACCACGGAGAACATAGCGGGCACCGAGACGGATGTCTTGAACGCAAAGGCGAATCTTACAATCGTCATGAGTGCTTTGGGATTCACCGCTGGGACGATGGATTTCCGTGTGATGGCTGGATTCGTCGCGTCCAGTTTCGATATGGCGTCATTCGCCATGGTCATGAACACCTCAACCCCCGCATTTGGGTCGATGCCTGCAACCTATTCCGAAATGGGTGTCATTGCTACCCTGACCCCAGCTCTTGACATATTCGCTGGCGACAACGATCTGAGCTCAGGCTCGAATTGGACAAGCAACAGCACGATGTACATATCCTCTGGTTGGATGAACTACAACGGAACGAACGGGTCCTCCGGAGCGGGCTCGGGAGATATGTCTGTAGGGTTCGGAGTCGCGGATGCCGATGTCTCTATTACTGTTCCGGCGGGGACCTTCTCGTGCACGAAGATTGAGTTGCAGAACCCTGGAAGCTCACCGATATACCTCTACTACGCGGAGAAGGCAAACTTCTACGCGAAGATGGAGTATCGCAGCGACTCGGGCAATGTAACGGCTGACCTGAAGAGCTACTCAGTTGGTGGTGGCGGTGGTGGAATACTCAGCGGCACGACGGGAATGCTCATCGTAGGTGGGCTGGTGGCTGTCATCGTGATCGTTGCGGTCGCGCTCATACTCATGAGAAAGAAGGGTGCTGGAAAGGCTCCGATGCAGCCCGCGCAGCCAACCGAGATTCCGCCTCCTCCACCGCCGTGACCGCCCTCTGGTCCACAAGAACAAGATCGGCGGCTCAAACGGGAGTATCGCCAATAGGAATCCATGCCGAATCGTAGGATTAGGAGTGGGCCCAACCGGATTTGAACCGGTGATCTACGCCGTGTAAGGGCGTTGTCATAACCGCTAGACCATGGGCCCTTTTGCGGAGCAGTCCTATGCGCGAGATTGTCTTAAAAGATTCTCATACCGCGGCCTTCTTTCCGACCTCGAACCCCTTCGCGAAGGCGTCTAGGTTCTCCTTGAGCTTTCTTGGGACGTTCTGCTCAAGAGCCTTTTCGAAGTCTTTTCGGGTCAGACCTGTGATACCCGTTCCCGCAAGCGCGCCCACCATGACGATGTTGGGAGACATCAGCACACCCGCCTCGAGCGCGAGCCTGCGAGCATCGACGAAAAGGAATCTCCGCGAGATTCCTTTGAATCCAGCCTCAACTTCCTCAGGGGTTGGATACTTCAGCTTCTGAGCTGACACGCTCAGGGGGGTCACCCTCTCCGTGGATGATAGCACGATTGTCTTCTTGCTCGACATGCATCTCGCTCTCAGGGTCTCGAGAGCTTCGAACGAGAGTATCACATCCGCCCGGCCATCGGGTATCAAAGGGCTGGAGACTTCGCCTATCCTAGCGGTACAGACGACCGATCCGCCTCTCTGGGCCATGCCGTGAGTCTCGCTGAGCAGGATGTTTTTCCCGGCGAAAACGGCAGCATCTCCTATGATCTTCGATGCCGTGATTATACCCTGGCCTCCGACCCCAACGAGGTAGATGTCGACCATCACTTGGCCTCCTTGATGGCCTTGTGCGGGCATACCTGAGCGCAGAACTCGCATCCGGCACAGAGCACTTCGTCAATGGTCTGGACCTTGTCGATGCTGGATATCGCAGGGCACTGGAACTTGTCAACGCAGGTACGGCACTTCTTGCACACTTCCTGGTCGATGAATTGCTTTTTCGCGATCGCGCCCTTCTCGTCCCTTGGCGCTATGAGCGCGCATTCTCGCCTAGATATGATGACCGAAACGCCAGGCTGGACCAGCGCTTCCTTGATAGTCTCCACAGTTGTCTTGAGGTCGTATGGATCGATTGCTTTCATCCACTTGACGCCGCATCCGATGACCACACCTTCAAGAGAAACGGGAGAGACATCCTCCCCGCAAGAATCCTTCGCACTGCCAGGGTGCGGCTGGTGCCCGGTCATCGCGGTCGTCTTGTTGTCGAGGATCATGAGCAAGAACTTGTGGCCGTGATGGACCGCATTAATCAGCCCTGGAACACCCGCATGATAGAAAGTCGAGTCCCCTATGAACGCGATCACTGGGAGTTCATTGACCTTCGCGAGCCCTCCCGCCGTCCCGACACTCGAGCCCATGCAGACAAGGAGGTCGGCTGTGCTGTACGGAGGCGCCACTCCAAGAGTATAGCATCCGATGTCCGATGCGAATATAGCCTTCCTCCCGGTCGCTTTGTTGACAGCGAAATATGTCGCACTGTGCGGACAGCCTGCGCACAACACCGGCGGCCGCAAAGGCAGCTCGCATGTATCTATTAATGACGTGCTCTTTGGCAGGCTCCCAATGCCAAATGCGGCTGCGAGACCTTTCGCGACGATCGCTTGGTCGAACTCGTGCGCTCTCGGGAACACTTCGTTAGCTTTTCCGATGATTCTGGTCCTGGCAGATGCCTGCTGGGCGAGCGCTCTGACCTGGGTCTCGAGCACTGGTTCTAGCTCCTCAACAACCGCCACAAGTTCATGAGTCTTCAGGAATTCGGTGATCTTCTTGCTTGGAAGGGGATTGGAGAAGCCGATCTTCAGAACGTCTAACGAAATCCCTATTTCTTTTGTGGCGTCCAGAACATAGTTGGATGCAGCCGAGGATGTGATGATTCCTCTAGTTCCACCGGTTCCGATCTTCAGGACCAAGTTGAATGGTGAATCCTCTGAGAGCTGTTCTGCTCTTTTCAGACTCTCCAGGAGTGCGAGGTGTCTCACGCGAGCAACCGCGGGAACGGTGACGAACCTCTTGGGATCTTTCACGAACTCCTTCTTGGCAACGCCTCTCCTAATCTCGCCAACAACTACGGGTCCTCGAACATGAGAGACCCTGGTCGTGGTCCTCACGATGACAGGCAGTTCGAGCTGTTCTGAGATATCGAATGCCCGCTTGGTCATATCGTAACATTCTTGCGGGTTCGATGGTTCCAGCAACGGTATCCCGCCAAGGAGCGCATAGTACCTGTTGTCTTGTTCATTCTGGCTCGAGTGACATGAGGGATCGTCAGCGGTGACAAGCACGAAGCCGCCCCGAGTGCCAGTGTAGGCAAAGGTGAGGAGCGCGTCTGATGCGACGTTCACGCCGACGTGCTTCATGCTAACTAGCGCACGAACCCCCGAGGTCGCGGCTCCTATAGCTATCTCGGTCGCAACCATCTCGTTGACCGAGTACTCGAAGTAGATTCCAGCCTGCTTTGCCACTCTAGCGAGCGCGTCACCTATCTCGGATGCCGGGGTTCCGGGGTAAGTCGTTGCGACAGTGATGCCCGCCTCCAAGGCCGCTCTAGCTATTGCCTCGTTGCCGAGAAGAAGCACTTTCGACCCTGGGGGAGCCTCTAGAAGCCTGTCCATGACGCTGGTGTCATTGGGCAGGAGATGGAAATACCTTTTCCAGCTATCGGCAAAGCTCTCGAGAACACGATAGCTACCAATACTGGGGTAAGGAGCTTCGAACGGCCTAGCTCGCCGCTCGCGCTATCTTGAAATAAGGCGGAGAGGGTTCTGTCAGACCGTGGCTGGAAGGACTCTAGCTGAGAAGATACTGTCCAGGGCGTCTGGAGTAATGGATGCGAAAGCGGGCCAAATAGTCGAGGCCGCTCCAGACCTGGCATTCTCCCACGAGAACACCTATCTGGTCGGCAAGTCGTTCTCTGACCTGGGAGTCGGCCGGATATGGGATCCCAGAAAGGTCGTGGTCGTGCTCGACCACAGGACACCCGCGAACACGATGCAGACCGCTTCAGCGCACGCGAAGATAAGGCAGCTCGTGAAGGAGCTAGGAATCGAGAAGTTCTTCGATGTAGGCGAGGGTATCTGTCACCAGCTGCTGATTGAGCGTGGGCTGGCGAAGCCTGGTCAGCTCATATTGGGAGCCGATTCCCACACTACGACTGCAGGCGCGATAGGGGCATTTGCAACCGGAATCGGCGCGACCGAGATGGCGGGTGTGTGGGCAATGGGAAGTCTATGGCTCAAGATACCGGAAACCGTCCTCGTCTCGTTGAACGGCCATCTCGCACATGGATGCTTCCCAAAGGATGTCTCACTCCACCTCGCCTCCGTGTTCGGTCCTTCGGGTGCGGAGTACAAATGCATTGAGTTCACTGGTGGGCATATTATCGATACAACGATCTCGGGGCGCATGGTCCTCTGCAATATGGCTGCAGAGATTGGTGCGAAGGCAGCGGTCGTCCCTGCCGATTCCACGGCGCTTGTCAGATATGTCGGATGTGGGCCTTTGCCTTGCGAGCCTGTCCAATCTGACCCTGATGCGAGCTTCGAGAGCAAGCTCGATGTCAACGTCTCTAAAATACCTCCGATGGTCTCAGGCCCGCATCAGATCGACAAGGTTGGCAGCGTAGAGAAGTTCGAAGGAATATTAGTCGACCAGGCATTCATTGGGACATGCACGAACGGGAGGTTGGAGGACCTCGTGGTGGCCTCGTCGATTCTGAAGGGACGAGAGGTGGCCAATGGGTGCAGGCTGATCGTTGCTCCAGCCTCGAGAACTGTTCTCGAAGAGGCCATCAATACGGGCCTGATTCAGACGATCTTGTCCTCTGGTGGGACGGTACTCCCGCCTGGTTGTGGACCCTGCCTCGGAGCGCATGAGGGGGTCCTCGCCCCTGGCGAGGTATGCATCTCCTCGAGCAACAGGAACTTCCGGGGAAGGATGGGCTCCGATGAGGCTGAGATATACCTCGCGAGCCCGGCGACTGTGGCTGCGAGCGCGATCAAGGGTAAGATATCAGACCCCCGGGAGGTGCTCCCCAATGAGATCTAAGGGACGGGTGTGGAGGTTCGGGGACGATATCAACACCGACCTCATCATCCCTGGCAGATATCTCGACAACTATGATCCCGCACATCTTGCGTCTCACGCCATGGAGTGTGTGAGCAAGGAGTTCGCAAAGAACGTGGGGAAGGGCGACGTCATTGTCGCGGGCCGGAATTTCGGATGCGGGTCGAGCAGGGAACAAGCTGTCGTTGCACTGAAGCACGCTGGTGTATCGGCTGTAGTTGCCAAGTCATTTGCACGTATATTCTACAGGAACGCAATCAACCTCGGCTTGCCCGTCATCACCTCCTCCGATGCATGCGATCTCTTCATCGACGGCGATATTGTCATTATAGATACGTCAGAAGGAGCAATGATATCAGAGTCACGGCAGGTCACGGCTCGGATTGATCCGATTCCGGACCACGTGAGAAAGATACTTGATGCTGGGGGTCTTGTGCCGTACATCAAGGGGGCCATTGCTGGTCGTGCGCAGGGGTGACCTATCCACCAGGATTCGGCCCAACATCCATTACATGCCAATCTGTGGCCTCCAATCGATGGCAGGATTCTTTCTAGTAGACGAGCTTGGCTGGCTGGGCGTCGCATTCACGATCTTCCTTGTCGGCTATTTTCTGCTGCGGATCTTTGGTCACAGGCATTGACCAGCCTGCAAAGAATATTATACGCTGGGTCAATGACTACTCCGGGCCCGTGGGGTAGTACGGATATCCTTTTGGCCTTCGAAGCCGACGACGTGGGTTCAAATCCCACCGGGCCCGCAGAGCTCCCTGTGGTCGGCAATTGAGAAAAGACCTTAGGGAAGGAAAGGCGATTCGCCATCAAGTCTGGGGATATGGCTGAAAACAAGGAAGATCTGGAGTCGCTTCTGAGCCGTGCGAATGAGCAGGAGAGGGAGTACGATTGGCTAGGTGCCGCAACCTTGTATCGCAGCGCCCTATCATCGTTCTCCGAGACGGGTGTAGCTAGGACAGCCCAAATCGGCGAATCACTTGCCTACGCCCTGTTCAAGGCGGCCTTCCAGGCCGACCGCCTGGAGGAGTTCAGGAGCCAGCTCGGAGATGCGATCGCTGCGTATGGCCAGGTCCTAGGATCGTACCGTGGGACAATGCTGCCTGCGGCGCCCTCCTTGGCCAAACGCTGCGAAGCAATGCTAGCTCTTTCGAACTACTGGCTGACGTCTGACCAACAGAAGAGAAAGAAGCTTATTGCGGAGACGTGGAGCCTTTCTGACCAAGCCCTGAAAGGCTTTGAGGAGATTGACAATCGTGTGGAGCTAGGCCTAACCTTCCATCGGTTGGCGTTGAGTGCAGCCTTGGCATACGCTTTCGAAGAGGATTTTCAGCGCCGTGAGAGGATTGTAAAAAGCGTCGTGGACCACGGGGAAAGGGCCATCAAATCGTTGGAACCCACGGAAGACTCACGCCTTCTTGCGGCGGTATATGCAATCAGCGCGGCCTTCGTCAAGCTATTCGGCGATGCATTCCATGACATCCACAGCCGCGGTCCGTTCGACAAACGGGCGACGGATTACTGGATGAAAGCCGTCAGTCTCTCTGAACAACAGGCAATTTTTGAGTTGCCGCATTTTGACCTCATTTCGGATCTGCCATCGTCTGTTGGCTTTGATGAAACGATGAATCTCTTGCAGAAGGCGTTGGACAACTGTCGGAGGACTCGAGACAAGCTGGTAATTGGCTGCGTCCTTGAGTGGCTTGCTGGTAGGATAAGTTGGAAGGGGTGCGGAGTGGAGGATGAAGATACCCGACAAGATCTCTTCGACAAGAGTCTAAGATATGCTCGCGAAGGTAGGGATGCCTTCTCATCAATCTCACACGTAACTCCTGCCTGCAGGTCAGACACATGGGTTGAAGTCCCAGAGGCTGGACATTATGCCAGACTGGTCTTCTTTGAAACGGATCGGAGAAAGAAGCGCGCCTTTGCGGAGAAAGGCATCCCCTTTGTCAGGGAGCAACTTCGGCGAGCGTTCGATTCCGGCTTCCCTGATATAGTGGGGATCGCCCACGACATGCTGGATCATGTTCTGATCGGCCTGGCGGAGACCGAGACGGATCCAGAGATCAAGGCCACTCTCCTGGAAGAGGCGATAGACGAACGGACGAAGTCACTGCAACTTGTCGAGCAATATTACCCGTTCGAAGTCGCCGCGCAAGGCTGGTGGCATGGCCCTTTGGGCCATGCGAAACTCGAGCTCGCCGAGTTGGCGAAGGACCCCGTCCTCAAGGAAGAGTTGCTCAAGGAAGGTATTCGTTGCGAGGAGACTGCAGTCGAGCTACTGGATGTTGCAAAGTCATTGTCACCAGCCAGGGAACTAGATGCAACTACTGTCGACCTTTTTGGCTACTGTCGACACAAGCTCATTGACGGATTGCATAGTCTCTATGATCTCACGGGGCAGACTAAGCATCTCGCAAAGGCAATCGAGGCCCTCGAGGCAGCAGCCGAGAGCTATCGGAAAGTGAAAATGTTCAGCCGAATCGCGGAGTGCCACTGGAAGGGCGCCCTGTTCCTTGACATTCTGGATGAACACTCAAAGGCTGCGGAGAAGTTCCGGCTCGCATCCGATGACTTTAAGATTGCCGCCGAGAAACTTCCCCGTCTCAGCGCCTTATACGATGACCATTCTCAATACATGTTGGCCTGGGAGGAAATAGAGAGAGCGAGGTATCATCATTCGAGGCAGGAGTACGCGCAGGCCAAGGAGTCCTACGAGAAGGCCGCTGCTCTCCACGAATCAACGAAGAAGTGGAGCTTCCTGTCGGCCAACTACGTGGCATGGGCGCAGGTAGAGAATGCCGAAGACCTGAGTCAGAAAGAACGAAGCAAGGAATCGATCGACTCATTCAGAGAAGCTTCGAAGCTGTTCAGGGATTCCGAAACACAGATGCGCGAACGTTTAGCCAAGATTGAGAGCCCAGACGAGAAGCAGATGGTGGGGAGGCTCATAGAAGCTGTTGACCACAGACAGGGACTCTGCAGAGCAAGGATCGCACTTGAAGAAGCGAGAGTATTGGACAAGGAGGGTGACTTGGGCAGTGCATCCGAGAAGTACGGACTCGCGGCTGACATGTTCGCCAGGATCAAGCAAGAACTTCCCGGAGAACAGGACCGAAAGGAGATAGAGTTGATCATAATATTGTCAAGGGCATGGAAGGCAATGGCGAAAGCCGAGGCAGCCTCATCTCCCGAACTCTACGAGGAAGCCGCAAATCTGTTCGACAAGGCGAAGAACCTCGGTCCCGGCGACAAGGCGAAGAGTCTAGTGATGGGGCACAGTCGCCTGTGTATGGCTTTGGCAGCAGGAGCGAGATTTGCCGACAATGGTGATGCTGCACTTCATTCGGCAGCCGTTCAGAGCCTTGAGAGCGCAGCGAAGTACTACCTGAAGGCGAACCTGGAGAGCGCATCGGAGTATGCGAAAGGGTGCAAGCTACTGTTCGACGGTTACATCTTCATGAATCGAGCGAGCAGCGAGGAGGACCAGCAGAGGAAGACAAGACTCTACTCAATGGCGGAGAAGGTTCTACAGGCTTCGGCCTCTTCCTTTGAGAAAGCAGGTCAGCCCGGAAGGAAGGAACAGGTGGTGAAGCTTCTGGCCAAGGTCAAGGAGGACCGGGAGCTTGCAGTTTCATTGGTTGAAGTCTTCCTTGCCCCGGACATCGTCTCAACAACCATGGCCTTTTCATCCCCTGCAGCCACACACGAGACAGCTGTGGGTTTGGACAGGTTTGAGCATGCCGATGTGCAGGCAACCCTGGTTGCCAATCCGAAGGAGCTGCACGTTGGACAAGAGCTCAACCTTGAGATCGAGCTCGTGAATGCCGGCCGAGGAGCTGCTCAACTGACTAGATTAGAGGAGGCCGTGCCACAAGGGTTCGACTTAGTCACGGCGCCGGATAGGTGCAGGATAGAAGACAGCCATCTGAACATGCGGGGAAGACGGCTTGATGCACTGAAGACGGAGGACGTGAAGCTCGTTCTCAAACCGACAGCCAAAGGACGTTTTGTCATCAAGCCTCGGATCATGTACTTGGACGAATCCGGCAAGTACAAGTCATCTGAACCGCAACCTGTCACTGTTACCGTCAAAGAACTTGGGATTTCCGGATGGCTGAAGGGAACCTGAGAAGAGAAGGAAGGGGCTTTGTCCGAGCTCATTTCCCCTCTGATTGAACCCGTTTCTTGACTTGCTGGCTTGAAGTTGGTGCGGTTCCCACCGGGTCCGCAAAGTTCCTCATGCTTGGCAATCGAGGAAAGACAAATAGGGGATGAATGGTTATTCGGCTTCAAGTCTGGGGATATGGCTGAAAAGAAAGTGGATATGGAGTCCTTTCTGTCTCGCGCGAAGGAACAGGAGAAGAAATACGATTGGATAGGCGCTGCCGAGTCGTATGGCAAGGCCCTTGATTTGGTTTCTGTGAACAATCTCATAGAAGCAGGAGAGATCCTCGAGAAACAAGGTTTCTCTCTTTACAAGGCCGCAATGCAATCTGAGGGGAATAACCAACTAAGGGAGCTGACTCAGAAAGCTATTGACTGCTATGTCAAAGCCAAAGCGAACTACGACAAGTCACCCGAATCCGAAAGAATGCCTTTCCAAACAAGATCTAACGCGATGATTGCATTCCTGAGATACTGGCAGACTTCCGATGCAACTGAGAAGAAAGAGCTCGTCATGGAGGCTTGGCAAGAAGCGATTAACGCCATGAAAGGTTTCGAAGAAAGTGCGAGCAGCTTCGAATACGTGAGGACTTACAACCAGCTTACTCTGAGTGCCGTTATTGCGTACCAATATGCAGTAAGCTTTGATTCCGAGAATGCTCTCATCCAAAGTGGCGCGAACTGTGGTGAGAAAGCAGTCGAGATGCTTTCGACACAAGCAGAACCGAATGAGCTTGCTAAGGCCTATGTAAACACTTGTGCTTTTCTCACAGCCCTTGCTAAGGATTCTGGAAACTCCTCGGACAGCCATCAATGTGACAAGAGGGCGATGACATGCTGGCAGAATGCGGTCCAGTGCTCCGAGGAATCTGCTTTGACTGAACTTACGAGCATGTTACTATTAGGGGATTTGCCCTCGCCGTTTCAAAGAGATCAGTCAATGAATGTGCTTCAGAAAGCACTTGGATTTGGCAGGTCGACACATGATCGATTGCTGGTCGGTTCCGTCTTGGGCGCCTTGGCCGGCCGAGCTAGTTGGGGCACCCTCTCAGCAGGTGATTCCGATGAATGCGATAGACTCTCACAAAAGGCTCTTGAGTTCGCAGCGGAGGCTAACAAGGAATTCTCTAGGATAGCGTTCCTGCCACCTGGGTCACATTGGGAGATGTGGGTTGCTGCTCCTGACGCTTCAGTCTACGGGGTACTGGCATATCATGAGAATGATTCGAAGAAGAAACGCGAATATGCAGAGAAGGCCGTGAAATCCTATTCTAGTGCTCTCGAGCTTGCGCAAAATTCTGGATATCCCTATCTCATTAGCTACATTCAACATCGTCTTGGGTACTCCCTCACGAGCCTTGCGAAGACAGAGTCTGTCAAATCGAGGAAGAAGGACCTTCTGGAGCAGGCAATAGAAATGAGAAAACTCAGCGCGGCTGCAACGAACGAGTTCGAACCTTTCACATATTGGAGTCGCGGAACCGATCAAAGTCTTCTCGCGGAGGCGGAGTTCGAGCTTGCAAACTTAGTCGATGATCCTTCTGACAAGCGAGATATGCTCCACAAGGCTGTATCCCGCAAGAAGGGCTCTCTCGAACTCCATTTCAAAGCAATGTCCGTCACTTCGCCAGATGCCCCGGAGGAATTGCTGACCAACTACCCCATTGTCGGGCATTGGCTGCTACAGTACAGCGAATGGCTTGAAGCCCTCTACGAGTTGGAGGGCGACAAGAGCGACCTTCGTACAGCCCGGGATGCTTTGGTCAGAGCGGCAGAGATGTTTTCTTTGGGCGGAGTTGCGAGTCGCGCCGCTGAATGCCAGTGGAAGGCGGCTCAGACATGCGACGGTCTCCAGGAATACAAACGAGGGGCCGAATGCTTCCTAATCGCTTCGGACAGATTCAAAACAGCCGCGGAGAAAACACTGCAGCTGAGAGCCATGTTCGAAGAGCACGCGCAATACATGCGAGCATGGACAGCGATTGAGAATGCGAAGTACTTTCATTCGATGGACGACCCTGCATCAGCCTCAAGGTACTACGACGAAGCAGCCCAATCGCACAAGTCAACGAAGACTTGGGGTTACTTGTCTGATGTCTATTCGGGCTTGGCCAAGGCGGAGCATGCTGAGGACCTGAGCAGAAAGGAGACATATCGAGATGCTATGGAGTCATTCGAGCTGGCGGCAAGATTATTCATCGGTGCGAAGACGACCCTCCAGAACCAAGTCAGTAGAATTGAGTCTGTCGAAGAGAAGAAGATGGTCACAGGGGTCGCGATGGATTTGGATCGCAGGATCGCATTCTGCAGGGCACGGACGTCTCTCGAAGAAGCGAGACTTCTTGAAATGCGGGGGGAATTGGCCGCGAGCTCGGAGAAATACTCTTTGGCTGCGAGCTCATTTCAGAAGATGCTCAACAACGTTGGTTCTGCTGAGGACAAGAGGCCACTCGAGCTCATCATATCGCTGGCAAGCGCTTGGCAGGCGATGGTGAGGGCAGAATCGGAAGCTTCGCCCGAGAGCTATGGCAAAGCGGCCGAGCACTTCGATCATGCAAAGGAGCTTGCAGTCGGCGAGAAGATGAAGGTCATGGCCACGGGCAATGGTCATTTTTGTCGAGCCCTCGAGGCAGGAGCGAGGTTTGCGGATACAGGAGAGCTCTCTCTTCATTCCATTGCCACGAAGCATCTTGAGAGTGCCGCCAAGTATTATCTCAGAGCGGACTTGGAGAATGCTGCTGAGTATGCCAAGGCAAGTAAGCTGCTATTCGATGGCTATGCATATATGGACAAGGCGAGCACAGAGGAGAACCAGGAGAAGAAGGCAAAACTGTATGCCATGGCGGAGAAGGTGTTGCAGCTATCCGCAGCATCCTACGAAAAGGCAGCCCAGCCTAGCCGAAGGGATCAGGTGTCAAAGCTACTCAGGAAAGTGGTCGAAGATCGGGAGTTGGCCATCGCGCTCACCGACGTTCTCCTGGCTCCGGATATCGCGTCGACGGCAATGGCACTCTCATCCCCGGCACCTACTCATGAGACGGCGGTTGGTTTGGAGAGGTTCGAGCACGCAGACGTCCAGGCGAGTCTAGTCGCAAAGCCGAAGGATCTTCATGTGGGACAGGAGCTCGTCCTTGAGATTGAGTTGGTTAACGCCGGGAGGGGACCGGCTCAGCTCACGAGGGTCGAAGGGACTGTCCCCAAGGGATTCGTGATCGTCCAAGAACCAGAGAAGTATCGGATGGAGGATAGTCAGATTAACCTAAAGGGCAGGAGACTAGACGCTCTCAAGACCGAAGATGTGAAACTCGTTCTCAAACCCACTGCCAAGGGCAATTTCAAGTTGAAGCCTCGCATCATGTATCTTGATGAGTCAGGCGCTAACAGGTCATGCGAGCCCATTCCAGTTGATGTGGCGGTGAGGGAGATGGGTATCTCGGGATGGATAAGGGGGACTTGAGATGGAGTAATCAGAGGTTCCCCTGATGCAAGCACTGGACTCATCGAGAACAGGATATATATCAGCTCAGACCATCCTGATATGATGTCATCGGAGGCCGAAGACCGCTTGATGAAGCCAATCGTCAACGCATGCTTCCCAGGTATGTTGGCAGCTCTGAACCTGGCGGTGTTCGGGATCATAGACATACGTGGCACTCCTCCAATGGCTTCGAGGATAGCAATTCTGCTGGGCACCTTAGCATTCGTTCTGTCTTCTTTTGCCATCTTCTTCTATGGATTGTATCCAACTAGGAAGAAGCTCTGGACGGCAACAGCTATCTTCTTCTTCACAGGTCTGCTTTCTTCTCTCGCAGCTGTAGTAATGTTAGTCATTTGGCCTCCGTGATCAGTGCAAGTCTAGGAGGATCGGTCGGTACAAGGAAAAGGCAAGGGGTTTGTGTCCGACCGTCCTCCCCCTTTGATTGAACTTGCGTCGCAACTTACTGGCTGGATGATGGTGCAATTCCCGCCAGGCCGGCAGAGCGCCTGAGATTCCAGCGTCGCGAGAGCGTAACAGAATCTCAGGAACGCAAGTTTCTTCATCCTGGTCTAGCTACCTGACATCGTGACACAGTTCAGGTTCACAGCGAGAGATGGAACGAAAGTCCTCTTCAGGGAGCCTAGGTCAACTGATGCAAAACAGCTGATGGATTTCATTAACGGCTTCGTCGAGGAACCAAGATCCGGCTTGTTGATTAACAAGAAGGTCAAACTCAAGGACGAGAAAGCGTGGCTCAAGGGATGGATTGCAGATATAAGAAGAAGAGAAGGTCTGTTGCTTCTGGTAGAAGTCGATGGTAAGATCAAAGGCAGCTGCTCAGTCCTTCAGCTGAAATGGAAGAGTTCGCATGTCGCGGATTTAGGCATAGCCCTGAGCAGGGATATTCGGGGGAAAGGCATAGGAGAGGCGCTGATGAACAAGGCAATCACGCTCGCCGGAAAGCGTATGAAGGGCCTTGAGATTATTCAGCTTAAGACGTTCTCATACAACGAGAGGGCCCTGGAGTTTTACAGGAGACTTGGATTCGTTGAGGTTGGACGAGTGCCCCGTGTGAATAAGGAAGGCAGAAACTACTATGACGATGTGCTGATGACAAGATCCTTGCACTGAGTCCGGATGCGCTGTCGGTGGCACATCTTGTCACGTGGCCAACACCGAGTGTGGTCCGATCTATGCAAAAATGGAATGATAGAGAAAGGGTTTTCCATGCGGGCGATCCACCAAATCCAGCCGTCTGTTTTCGACGCCTGGATACCGGGATCCCTATTGCAGGATTGGGTACCTCTTCACAAGCTTGGTGTTCGACCACCACTTGCCCAGCCCGAACCACTGACCTGCATTGACTGCGCCCATGACGAGTAGCGCGAAGATGTAGACTATGTGGTCGTCGACCAGTGGGTTGGTTTTTGGGGGAAGGTATGAGGACCAGAGCATCAGCATAAAGAGGGTTCCGGCATAGCTAGCTATCCTCATCCCTATGCCCAGAAGCAGTGCTCCACCTATGAACAACAACCCGACCATGAATAGTACGTCCACAGCAACATTGCCAGCGAGGTCATGGTAGAATCCGCTCAGCGGTCCAGATGTGCCCAGTAAATAGCCCCTTGTCGGTGAACCACCGTTAATCCAGGCTTTTGATGATACCGTTGCATACCCCAGGCCGAATAGTTTGTCAAGAAAGGCCCAGATCAGCATCCAGCCGAGGGTCAGTCGGAGACCGACGAATGCGATTTTCTCTACGCCATACTCTCTCAGTTTTTCGAACACCATATAGGATCACTCCTACCTTAGCACCGTTAAGCCGGGGTCTCTTAATATATTTTGTACCGTAGGAACAAGACATCCGGCCCCGATTGGGGCAGCCTCGCCAGGAAGCGTTCTATGAAGAAAAGACGCGACATGGACTAGAATCAGTACTCTGGTTCGCGCTTCCCTCTTTCTTCTTCGTCCTTGTGCTCGAGCTTCTCGACCAGTGATTTGTCGTCCTCTTCCTCGACGGGATAGAGCTTGCCACCACACTTCTCGCAGAACCTATTCTCAGCAGGGTTTACCGCGTCGCAGCTCGGGCACCTGGTCGAGCCGGTAGCTATACGCTTGATCGCTGCCAGCTTCTGCGGGTCAAGCCTGTACAAAGTCGCAATCGCGTTGGTGTGATCAGCTTCTCTCTCTTCTTCGTCTTTCATGCTCACCAGCCCCCGACGGAGCATATGGTCCAGCTAGTTCATAATGAAAACGGTGGGAATCCCGGCCTATGCCGGGATTCGAAAGGAAACTGAGAGAGGTTTCTTGCTTGCTCAATCCGCCCGGTTCTTGTTGACTTCCTTGATGCACAGCTCGAGGATGTCCATGCCTGTGTCGATCTGCTCCTGAGGCGTGTTGAGCGGCGGGATGTACCTGATGTTCGATTTCCCACACGGCAGCAGCACGAGCCCCTTCTTGAAGGCCATGTCCGCGATCTTGTCTCTGCTCTTGGCGGCGTGCTTCTTGGTCTTCCTGTCCTGGACGAACTCGTGCGCGAGCATCATGCCCAGGCCCCTCGTGTCTCCGATGATCTCGTACTTGCTCTGCATCTCCTGCAGCCGTTTCTTCATCTCTCCTCCGACCTTTGTCGCGCGGTCCAGGAGCTTCTCCTCTTCCATCACGTCGAGTACGGCCAAAGCTGCTGCGTGAGACAATGAAGCGCCGCCAAATGTGTTGGAGTGCCTTCCATACCTGTCGAAGTTCAGCTTGGCGTCTACTATCGTCGCCGCGATCGGCAGGCCGCCTCCGAGCGCTTTCGCGCTGCATATGATGTCGGGCACGACATCGAAGTGCTCAACCGCCCACATCTTCCCTGTTCTGCCCATTCCCGATTGGACCTCGTCGTCAACGAACAGGCACTTGTACTTGCGTGTGTAGTCGTAGATCATCTTCACGAACTCTTTTGGCGGTACCACATATCCTCCCTCGCCCTGCACGACCTCCATGAAGATAGCAGCGAGGTCGTTCGGCGGGATCTGGGTCTCGAAGTAGACATCCTCGATGACCCTCGCGCACCACATGTCGCACTCTGGGTACTGGAGCTTGTAGATGCACCTGTAGCAGTACGCGTATGGGACGTGGAACACGCCGGGCATCAGAGTGGCCGTGTAGCCCTCTCTTTGAACCCACTTGCTCGCCGTCAGCGACATCGCGCCCGTGGTCCTGCCGTGGAATGCGCCCAAGAAGTCCATTATGACCTGTTTGCCCGTCCCCCTCTTCGCGATCTTGATCGCGCTCTCGACGGACTCAGCGCCGGTGTTCGAGAAGAAGACCATCTTCTTGTTCTTTCCTGGCGCCGACTTGGCCAGCCTCTCCGCGAGCTCGTTCTGGAGCTTGCAGTAGAAGTCCGTGCCGGCGACATGCATGTACTTCTCGACCTGGTCATGCACCGCCTTGACGACCTTGGGGTGCCTCGCGCCCACGTTCAGAACACCGACACCAGCGTAGAAGTCGATGTAGCTGTTTCCATCGATGTCCTCAATGACTGCGCCCTCGGCCTTCTTGAAGACCAGCGGTGCGGTCTTCGTCGCCTTGACGATGTACTCGTCATCCTTCGCGACGGCCTTCCTTGCCTCCGGGCCGGGAGGCTCCACTCTGATGTTCGGGACTTTCGGCATTTGGAATCGCCTCTTAGTGATTCACCGTAAGCTGAACGCTTGATAAATCGATTATGGTTTTACGGAGCTTTCGACCGAGAAAAGTGCCGATTTCGAACCGATGGATACGATATACGGAACGGATCCTCTCTGAGTCGCTGGTCAAATGTTCTCATCGAGGTGTGCTCGAGGTCAAGTAGATCGATGTCAATGGACAACCGCCTCCAGGCCTCGATGCCTCATCCAGGGATGTTCCGAATCGACTTCTAGACCCACCCCAAACGTATATAAAGGACCCACATTTTAGGGGATACCTCCACTATAGAGGCTGCTATATTGAAGTACACCAGGTTTGAAAGGGCAAGGATTATTGGCGCTAGGGCCCTGCAGATAAGCATGGGCTCGCCGATCCTGGTGGAGCTTCAGGAGCCCATCTTAGACCCCATTGAGATAGCCATCATCGAGTTCCAGAAAGGGGTCATACCGATGACTGTAAAGAGGGAACCCTGAGGAGTCATGATGGACGAAGTCGCTGATAACCGGGCACAAACGGAACCGACCGAGCGCCTGCT
>Ga0315274_10004425_pt1 | contig 20640 bp, 15 predicted proteins | sample YL17G02_20_MG_FD_203700 | JGI IMG/M metagenome (GOLD analysis project Ga0315274, IMG submission 203700) | Sediment microbial communities from Yellowstone Lake, YNP, Wyoming, USA - YL17G02_20 | ecosystem: Environmental > Aquatic > Freshwater > Lake > Sediment | place: USA: Wyoming | collected...
CGCTTCTTTCTGACGGAAACGCAGAAAGACAAGGCGCGCGTCCACGAGATCGATCCGCGGCTTCTCGAAGGCCTGTGGGGCCAATTCAAGAACGAGCCTCTCCCTAGAGACGGCTCCCGTCCCGCAAGGGACGGTGCCGCCCCCGCAAGGGACGACCTGCTCCTCGCCCTCCCCGAGCCCGGCGCCGCGATGCCGTCCGAAGTCGCGATGCCCGAACTCCCGCCCTTTCTCGCCCGCGACCACGCCAAGGCGGACTACGGGACGAAAGATCTCCGGCAGGGCTTTTCCCTGGGCCTCTGGCTGCGCCTCGAGTCGCTCGACGCGGGGCAGGTCCTGCTGGACAGTCGCGCCGAAGACGGCCGCGGCCTCCGCCTGCAGACCGCGCCCCGCGGGACCGTCGAGATCGCGCTCCACGACGGGCGCACGGAAAACCGTTGGGACTCGGACCCCGGCGTCATCAAGGCGGGGAAACGGCATCATCTAACCATCATCGTCGACGGCGGTCCGAAGGTCATCATCTTCGTTGTGGACGGGAACCTCTGCGACGGCGGCGAGTTTCGCCAGTTCGGATGGGGCCGGTTCAGTCCGAACCTGCGCCACGCCAACGGCGCCAAGGTCCTTCGGATCGCGCCGCACCTCAAAGGCCGCATCGAGACGCTGCGGATTCACAGCCGCGCCCTTCGCATCTCCGAAGCCATCGCGAATCTCCGGGCCGGTGCGGGTTGAGGGCGCGCAACGGCGGCTGAATAGGGAACGGCAAGCCGTGGAACAGCCCGCGAATCACCCGAAAGACGCGAATAGGTGAACGACGATTCAGGCGACTCAGGCGATTCGCGTACAGGTCGTCGCAGTTCGGCCTTGACGCATTCGGCGTCCTGGTTCTATACTCCGTGGAATGCGCTTGGCGCGTGCGCGCTTCATGACCCCTCATCTCGTACCGCGGGTCATGGACCCTTGCTCCCGCCAGAGCGCGTTCGTTTTCCGCAGGGGACGCCCTGCTTTGCCGTGGCGAGAGCACAGATGGGCTCCCTCAATGCCCAGGCAGTCCTTTCCAGGAGGAGTACCACCCGATGTCTGCAACAAAGAAAACGCCGGCATGGTTGCCGCATCCGATCCGCTTGGCCGCCTTGGCGCTCGTCGCGGTTTGTCTTCTTTTCGTCGCCGCGGACGCCGAAGCGAGGAAGATCGCCTATATCGACGGCGACGGCGTGTGGCATGTCGTCGACGAGTCCGAGGGGGTGCCCGGCTATCGCGTGACCTACGATGTTAAGGGCAAGCGCGGCGGAGTCCACATCCCGTCCGCCACGGACATCACGTTCGAGCTGACTTACGAGGACGAAGGCACTGGCGCGGGTTTTTACGATCCGGCGCTCGGCGCCACTCGGCGGGCCACCCTCGAGGCCGTGCTGCAGGAAATCGATACGGCGCTCGACCACACCGGAGGATGCCAAATCCTTGTGAGGCAATCCCAGTCCGACGGCAGCGGCGCCCTGGCCCAGGGCGGTCCGTTGTTCTTCGTTGTCGGGCCGTTCGAGGATGCGCTGACGTTCACGCACATCACCACTGGCGTCGACCCCTTGGGCGGCAACCCGGATATGACGCTCACCGTGGATTTCGGGTGGAACTGGTATGCCGGCACGGGCTCGAATCCCGGGGGACTCGTGGATCTCTATTCCGTGCTGCTGCATGAGATAACCCATGGTCTCGGACTCATTACTCTGACAACGAGCGACGGCTCCAGTCAGTTCTGGCAAGACTACTCAACCGCGGTTTTCACACGATGGGATGATCTCCTTTACACGGGCAACGGCACGAAGCTCTGGGATGTCGGCGGCAGCTTCGTCGGCGTCACGTCCTATCTGACGGGCAGCGACGGCGGCGTCGTGTTCCGGGGAAACCAAGCCACCATTGCCTACGGATCCTATCCCCCGGTCTATGCCCCTTCGCCTTGGGAGGATGGAAGCAGCATCTGCCACTGGGATGCGGGGCTGGACCCGGAGCCTGTGATGCAACACTTCCTGGTTGTGGGAACCATGAACCGGACCTACAAGCCGATCGATCTAGGCGCCCTCAAGGACCTCGGCTACAGTCTGGCCACGCAGCCCACGCCCACCCCCACGCCGGGACCCACCCCCACGCCAGGCCCCGCCCCCGCCGCGGCGCGAACGTGGACGCTTTACACACGATGACACGAGGACCATTCGGGCCCGGGGGCGTCCCCGATCCCGCCACGCTCCCTCGTTGACGGCAGGGCGCCGGCACCGCCAATGACCCGGCCGACATGGGCCGGTTCTTTTTTGCATTGCGGCCTATCCCCTTTTTTGCCAGTATCGAATGGCGCAGGAAAAATCCATGCCAGGTGCAACTTCCTCGTGGGCGCGTTGTCTCAATCTCTGAACGGTGTCGAACCGGACCTGAAGGGTCCGGGGGGAAAAGAGGAGGAGGACAACCTTATCCGGGCGTGCCAGGCGGGAGACCTCGCGGCCTTCGACAAACTGGTCGAGGCCTTTCAAGACCAGGTCTATGGCGTCGCCTACCAGCTCCTTCGCGACCGCGACGAGGCCGAAGACATCACGCAGGAGGTCTTCCTCAGCTGTTTCCGCCACATCAAGCGCTTCCGGTTCGAATCGCGATTCGGGACCTGGCTCTACCGCGTCACGGTCAACCGGGTCAAGAACCGCTGGAAGTACCACCAGCGGCGCGAGCGCGACAAGCACGACTCGATCGACCAACCGCGCTCGGACGACGACCCCCGCACGATGGACCTGATCGACCCCGGCGCGAACCCCCGCAAAGCGGCGGCGGACCGGCAGATACTCGAGATTCTTGACGAGAAGATGGGCGCTCTTCCTCGCGAACATCAGGAGGTGCTCGTGTTGCGGTTCATCCAGGGTCTCCAGTATGAGGAGATCGCTGAGGCCCTGGATTGCTCCATTGGAACGGTCAAATCGCGGATCAATCGGGCGCGGCGGCGCCTTCGCGAGGAGATGGGAGACGTGCTGGACTGAGACCCCAGGGCGGGGCGCCAAGAGGGTGGGGGCCGCCTCCGGCGGAAACGCGGCGGAGCGCGATCCGTGGGTTCCCAGGAGAGAAGTGGGGCGATGAATCCGAAGGAGTTCAACCAAAGCCTGGACGCGTACCTCGACGGGCAGCTCGAGGGGGAGGCCCTCGAGGCCTTCGAGCGCGCTTTGGCGGAGAACCCCGCTTTCCGCGGCGAGGTGGACGCCTACCGGCGCCTGGGGCGCATGATGGGCGAGATCGAACTCCCCGCCGCCCCGGACGGGCTCAAGGCGCGCATCATGGCGGGAGTGCGCGCGGAAGCGGCGGTCGGAGCGTCCCCTCCCGAGCCGAAGGTGCAAGGCGCCGGGTTGCGCCCGGCGAGTCCCTCTGCGACCCTCGGCCAGATGATTCGCCGCTGGCAGTTCCAGGTCGCCGCGGTCGCCGCAGTCTGCTGCGCCGCCGCCATCGTTTACAAGACGATGACGCCCGCCCTTCCCGGTCCAACGGAGAGTCGGCGCGTGGCGATGACGGCGGAAGGCGAGATCGCTCCGGCGCGGGACGAACTCGCTCCGGCGCCGGCAACAGCCCCGGCGCGGGCTTCGGACGCCGCCATTTTCTCCTTGGCGCCCGAGACCCGCGTAGAGAGGCGCCTCCCGTCCGTGGAAAGGAAGCCGGAGGAAGCGTCCCGGGAGATCGCCCTCGACGAGAGCGCGGAGGAACCGAGAAGGCCATGGACGGAGGCCAAGGCCGTCCAAGCGCCCCTCGCGGAGCCCGCTGAGAAGCTCGCACGCGCCGAGAGGGGCCAGGAGGCCTTGGACGGCGCCAAACTCGCCCTGCCCGCACGGCCTGCCGTTGCCGAAAAGGTGACAACCGTGGAGGCGACGGAAGACCTCCCTTCCGCAATCGACCAGCTCGCCAAAGCCGCCGTTGCGAGGGCGCCCGAAGGCGCCGTACCGGGCGAGAAGGTCCTGGCGATGGAGGCAGGCCCCGCGCGAGATCAAGAAGCGCCTCTCTCGACCAGCGCCGCGGCCCCCGCCGAAGCGCGCACGGGAGAGGAAACGTTGGCTCGCCGCAAGGAGCAAGCCCCGCCCGGGAAGACCGTCGTCGCCGTCCCTGAGCCCCGCACCCTCGCCGACCGGGCGGCGCATGTCCGTGCAGCGGTTCAAGAGGGGGCGGACAAGGACTTTGCGGCGGCGCCGACGTACGCACCGGCGCCGGATTCCGTCCGGGCAGAGACTAAGGAAATCGCGTCGGCGCAACCGAGCGCCAGGGAATCTCTCGCCGAGCGGACGGCTGCTCGGTATGACGAGCAACCGCCAGGAGACCGGGGGACTAAGGAAAAGGCCGCAGGGGCTGCGGGCGCAGGGGCTGTGGTCGCAGAAGCTGCGGGCGCAGGGGCTGCGGTCCCAGAGGCTGCGGTCGCAGAGGCTAGGGGCGCAGAAGCCGCGGTCGCAGAAGCCGCGGGCGCAGAAGCTGCGGCCACCGTTGGGGTGGCGCCCGCTCCAGTCGTCCGTGAGAGCCCGGCCGACACGAAGCCGAGCCCGACGCGCCAGACTCTTTGGGGTTCCAGGCAAGCCTCTCATGACTCACGCCTCACGCGACCCACGCGCCTCACGCGGCCCCTCGGGGACGAGACCCAGGCTGCTAGGCTTGAGGAGATGCCAGTCCCTCCCGGCGCCGATCGAGACCTACCTGCCAAGATAAAAGCGGAAGCGCTTGGGTCAGCGGAGCGCGAGCGGACGGAGGAATCCGCGCCGAGGCGCGCGCCGCCTTCGGATCTCGCCCTCCCCGGAATCGAGCGCCTCCCGGCAGAGGCCCGAGACCGGATCGCGTTCGCGCCCGAAGGGGGCAGGGGCGCCCCCGTCGCACCCACGCACTCGCCCTCTGCCCAGGCCGAATCAGCGATGAAGCGGTCGGTTTTCGGCGACGCCGTTCCGTCTCCCGCCGTGCGGACGACCCCTTCCGCCGCGCCTCACGCGGCCCCCGCGCCTCACGCGGCCCCCGCGCCAGCCGCCTCGCCTCCGTTGTCCTTCATGCCCAAGCCCGCGAAGGAGCCCCGCGCGCCTCACTCGCCCGGCGCGCCTCACGCGCCCCGCGCGCTGCCTCCCGCCACGCCGGTTCGGACCGCGGCTTTCCCCGATCAGGTCGCCTTGGGGGTGGAGGCCGACACCAGTCGGGAAACGGAACGTAGAGAGATCGCCAGACTCGGCGTGCCGAGGCCGGGCAGCGGGAAAGGCGAGCCCGGAGAAGTCGAGATCCAGACCTCCCTCGCGACCGAGGCGGGAATCCAGCCGTCCCTGGTCGTGAACGTCTATCTGAACGCCGCTTACGGGGCGGAGCGTCCCGATTCGTCTGAGCGCACTCAAACGGGGCGCTCGCCAAGCCCAAAGAGAGGCCGTCCCGGCGTTCGGCCCCCCGGCGCCGAGTCGCAGGCTTCTTCCCGCGCCATGGGCCTGACCGCGGCCCAGGTGAGAGATCATCTGGTCCGGCGCGGCGCGAGGATCCAAAGCGCGGCCGGTCCTTCAGAGACGCTGGTGGGTGCGATCCACGGCCAGGACCAAGCATGGGTCTTCCGGCAGCTGGGCGTCCTCGGTCTCGTGCGCGAGACGTCCTTGGACCGCTCAGCCATCCATTCCCCGCGATCGCTCTCGCAGGTTCAGTCGGCCTTCGTGCAACATCCCGGCTACAAGGGGCTCTTCTCGATTCAGGGCCCTTCCGCCCCGGCGGCGCCGGGCCGGCCCTCTCCCCCATTCGTTTTCCAGATCAACTTCCGCGAAGTCAGCCCCGGCGGAAGCCGTCCGTCCCCCACCCGAGGGCAATGACCGGGGACCTCCGCGGTTCGCCCTCTTGCCCGGACCGCGTCAGTTCCTGTTGGCGGAGTACGGGGCTTTGCCCCGTCCGATTCTTCCTTGGGATGCGCTTGGTTTGCGAAGGACCGCCCGCAATCTGGCGAGCACGACCCCCGTGTGTCGTCTTGCCGGCTTTCCGCTTGCGCGAGACGGCAGACGACTCCACAATGACTCCCGCCATCGGTCGGGCACACGGGTGTGGTCCCTAGTCCCAAAGGAGGGCTTGAGCGATGCGAAAAGGCGCGTTCACCTTGATCGAACTTCTGATCGTCGTTGCTATCATCGCGATCCTGGCGGCGATTGCCGCGCCGAATTTCCTCGAAGCGCAGACGCGCTCGAAAGTCTCGCGCGTGAAGGGCGACATACGCAGCATCGCCACGGCCATTGAGGCCTACATGACGGACTATACCATGCCGCCCTTGTCCGCGTACGAGATGATCCAATCGGGCGACCCGCGGGCCGCCCTCGCGACAAGCCTGACCCGGGACGAGCAGAACATCTTTGGCCTGTCTCAACTGTCCACCCCCGTGGCCTACATCACGTCGATGCCGAAAGACCCCTTTATTGAGAAGGCGGGACAATCGGGGGGCGCTGGGGGCTCGGGGCCTCCGGGGACCGGCAAAGGGCAATACTTCACGTACCACAGCTTCACGCTCGATTCCGACTCCATGTCGGCGCTGGGCAGAAGCGCCGGTTACACGTGGTGTCTCCATTCGCTGGGGCCGTCGCGGCGGAACGCCGACACCGGCAACGTCGCGAGAATGCTCAATGGCATCGGCTGGGAAACGGAGTTGGCCCCTTACGACGCGACCAACGGCACGAGTTCCTTCGGCCAGATCTACCGAACCAGCAAGGGCGAATTCGCCGGCGTGGGAAGCTGATCGAACAGGCGGAATGCCGCGGACACTCTGACGGGAAAACGACCCGGGAGACCCTGATCGAGCGTCTCTCCATACGCGGCGGGGGTTGGGTCAAAGACGGCGACCTGACCCTCCGAAAAGAGTGCATCATGCACGGGTCGAACTTCCGTCCGGCGTGAGCCGTCATTTCGTCAGGCGAGTCGGCGAGTCGAAGGCCAGGATCTCGATCGCGCCCCGGAACGAAGCGATGGTCGTCGTCCGCGACGCCGGCCGGCAGGAGGCTTCTCATCCAAGCGCTTCCGCGTTCAGGCGCGTCAAGCCCCTTCGCCGCTCTCTGACTCCTCCGGCGTTCGTCTTGGGTGGCGTGCGGTGACCGTGGTGCGAATGCCGCCACGGGGAGACGCTTGAAGGGTAACGGTCATCTGCTCGGGCGAGCAAGCCGATACGAGATCATCAAGAATCCTGTTGACCAAGTGTTCGTAGAAGACTCCTACGTTCCTGTATGCAAGCAAGTAGTACTTCAGCGAGCGCAACTCGAGGATCTTCTCCCTCGGCACATACTCGATCCGGAGCGTCCCGAAATCAGGCAGGCCTGAATACGGACAAACGGAGGTGAACTCCGACGTCTCGGAGACGATTGAGATCTTTTTCCCGGCATACTCGTAGTCGAAGGTCTCAAGCAGATCCGCTTGGACACTGTCGGGGGATTCGTAGTCAGAGGTTTTATCTTTTGCCTTGAACTCCACTTTCGCGTTCTCCCTCCTCAGATAGGTATCGGTTTGATGTCCCATTGAGACGAATAGCGCGTTGTCAAAGGTCCCCGACTGTGCATGAGAGGGGGGGCGGGGGGGCTTTTCGGGTGTCGGCGAACATCAGTCCTCCTCGCCGCAATAGACGGCGCCGGAGTCCGGGCTTTCCTGTACGAGGACCTTCGTTAGGAGGGGCAGATCGGGCTTTAGACGCCGCCAAATCCACCGCGCGATGTTCTCGCTGGTTGGGTTCTCCAGTCCTTCCACCTCGTTCAGGCGCCTGTGGTCCAACTGCTCGGTGACGGCCCGCGAAGCGTTCTTCAGATCGGCGAAGTCCATTACCCAACCCATGCGTTTGTCCAGAGGACCGCAAACGTGGAGTTCGACTTCGAATCTGTGCCCATGGACGCGGTGACACCTATGATCTGAGGGCACGTGCGGAAGAGCATGAGCGGCGTCCAAGTGGAATCTAATGAAGATTTCCACGGAATCATCCCTTACTGGATCCCCAGGATCTTGTGAATCTGCACGCTGAGCTTCCAGCGTGGATGGCGAAGGCAGTACCCTATCGCCAGCCTCGTATTCCGCTCAAGATTCCCTTGAGCCATAGGCTGAAGGTAGAAGTTCTCAAAGGAGAAGCTCTCAAAGATCCCGGGGTCGACGGATTCCTGGGGGAACACGAGCTTGAGTTCCTGGCCGGACCGGACAACAAGATCCGCTCCGGCTTTGGGGCTCACACAAACCCAGTCGACGCCGTTTGGCACAGCCAGGGTTCCGTTGGTTTCGACAGCAACGCGAAAACCTGCTTTGTGCAAACCCTCCACGAGCGGTTCGTCTAACTGAAGGAGCGGCTCGCCTCCCGTGCAGACAACGAACCGCCGTTCTCTTTGTTGGCGCCCAGGGGGCCATTTGCTCGATATGGAGGCGACAAGGTCCTCAACCGACTGGAATTGGCCGCCCCCAGAGCCATCCGTTCCGAGGATGTCCGTATCACAGAACCTGCAGATTGCAGTGGCGCGGTCTTGCTCGCGTCCCGTCCACAGATTGCACCCCGCAAACCGGCAAAGCACCGCCGGCCGGCCGGAGTGAAACCCCTCGCCCTGAAGAGTATAGATTATCTCCTTTACTCGGTAGGTCAATACTATCCTCATGTCTTGTTTTCCTCGTCGAAATACTCTGCCATGCCTTGAAGGAAATCGGGTTTGAGCGATCGTGCAAGATTAAGGTTTCTTATCGCCTCCAGCCGCTTGATTAGATCGGAGAAGCCGATGAAGCCGCATGCCTTGGATAACGGCTTCGCCCGCAGTTTGAACGTCGGCCGAAGTATCTCCTGTTCGGCCTTTGCCCGCCGGTCTTCGGGCGCGACAAGAAAGAGATTGATTTCGAGATTGGGTTGGAGCACGAGCAGATCGCTCATGCGAAGAAGACCGGAGTAGATCGATGTGGTGCTTTCAACCTCAAAAGCCGCGACGATACTATTGCCCTGAATCCAAAGAACATCGATCAGCTCAATGGTGCGATTAGTCGCTTCGTTGAACTGTGTGGGAATCTCCGCCACCATGAGGGGCATATCGCCGAGAGTCTTGCCGTTGCACGTTCGGTTTCGGTCGTTACGGGCGACCCAGACATCGAAACCCATTTCGGCGCCAAGTGAAAGCAGGTGATACTGTATCTCGGTATGTTTGGTGGCGGATTGCTCGGGCGGCTCGGGCTCAACAATCATCGTGTCGGATCCTGATTCGTCCGCCTCGGAATCAGGAACGGAAACGATCGTTTCAACTATCTTGCGTCCTCGTCGCTCTTGAGTGAAGAAAAGAGGCTTGCGAGCAAGTTTGCGTGGATCGACTGGCCGGTCGACGGGATTTTGCTCGGCATCGCGCAGTAAGCGCATGATCAGTTCGGCATCTTGAGGGCGTTTGAAAAGTCGCGGGCTACCGCGCAGAAAGGCCCTGAATTTGCCGGCGTCTTCGGGGCCTCTATAGAAAACGACTTTCCCCTCCAGCTCGGCCATCGGAACGCCTTGTTCCGGAGACAAGGCAATGATGGTCTCGACTTCGAGGCGTTCGGGGAATTCGGCGATACTCCAGATGCCGGATTGGTCATGACTGGGACCGATAACGCGGAGAGCGCCTACCCATCGCTTCACGCCGGTCAAGTAACACAACAACATGTCCCTAGGCTGAATCTTCCGGACGGTCGTGCTCATACGGGCGCGAAATCCACTAACACGGCCTCCGGCTTTCTGGAACTCCCCCCAAGTTGTTCCGGTGAAAAGGTCGAGCCAGTAGTTCATGGGTCACTCCTCGCTATTCGCTGAACATTCGCTCTGGTTGCCTGCTCTGGCTATCGGGTTCGCCCTTACGAATCACACCCATCTTGCATGGCACTCTTGCGCCACCGGCCGCCTTCCCCGCATAGCGTATGGGATCTTCTATTCCCGCCTCAGCGAAGCCTTTCTCCCTCAGCAGGCAGGAATCGCAAAGGCCGCAGGGCTCGCCTCGCGGACCGGGGTCGTAGCAACTCGATGTCAGTGAATAGTCTACCCCCAACTCGAGCCCTCTTCGTATGATATCGGCCTTCCGGAGCGTGATGAGTGGGGCGTGAATGACCACATGACGCCCGCCCTCAACAGACGCCTTCGTGGCGAGGTTGGCCAGTCTCTGGAAAGCTTCGATGTACTCGAGCCTGCAGTCGGGATAACCGCTATAGTCGAGAGCGTTTACCCCGATGAAAATATCGACGCAGGTGAGCGCTTCCGCCCACGCAAGGGCAAATGAAAGGAAAATGGTGTTTCGCGCCGGCACATAGGTCGCCGGAATGCCTCTCGACATCTCCTCTATCCGGCGATTCTTCGGCACGTCCGCATCGCCGGTCAAGGCCGACCCCGCAAAAACCCGGAGATCAATGTCAACAACCATGTGGTGAGAAACGCCGAAATGCGCGGCCACCCTTCTTGCGGCCTCAACTTCAACAGCGTGCCGCTGGCCGTAGCGAAAAGTCATCGCGTGCACATCGAAGCCATCGCTTTGGGCGATGGCGAGGGTTGTGGTCGAATCAAGCCCGCCGCTCAGGAGCACAACGGCTTTTCTTGGAAAACCCGGCATAGGATCCTTTGCTCGCTCTCACTCCAGTCATCAAGAAACCAGCGACGTCCGGCGCAATTTAGCTGTATACTCTGGCGGGTTGACAAAGTCAACCTGGGAGAAAGGAAGCATGGCCCTGCGCGCCCAAAGCAGAGGGGGCGACGCTTCTACTCTCCCATGATCTGGAGCACAATCTCCCGTCGCCGCGGGCGGGTGTCGAAGCAGATGAGGACGATCTGCCGCCATGTCCCGAAGGTCAGTCGGCCGTTGACGAAAGGCGCGGTGAGCGAGGGACCGACGAGAGCGGCGCGAACGGCATCGGCGACGCGGGGAGTCAGGTCGCGGACGTCGGTCATGCCTTGGGTGTCGACCTCGATGTTTGCGGTTTTCACTGGCATTGGGGATCTCGCATGAGGAAATGACGATCTCTCTTCTTCGAGAAGAGAGGGGCAGGGCAATCTTCCGTTCGTTTCTTTTCCCGAGGAGGCCGCCCGCGCCTGGCGCCGATGCTGCGACCGACTTGTCTTCACAAGTCCGGAGTTCCGCCCTTGGGCGGCCCTCGATTCTGGCTGAAGGTCGTTGCGCTCACCAAACCGGCGCTCCGAACACGGGGTCCCTCATTTCGAAAGGCCGCGGCGCTGGGGCGCGGCCACCCGCGCTTTTCCCACGGCGTCCTCGACGGCCGCCATCAGGACCCGGCTGCTGTTGGTCGCCCCGGTAACGGCGTCGACCCGCGCGGACTGGGCCTCGATAATCCGCCCGGGAATCATCTTCTCAGCCCTCTTCCCTATCCAGGACGCGAAATGGCTGAGAACCTGGACGTCGGCGATCCTTCCGTCCTCGACGGTCACCCTTACCCTTGCTTTGTTCGGGAAGATTCTCGCTTGCCCTTCGTAGGTCCCATCCGTCCACGGCCCTGAGACCGCAATCGGTCTCTCGTTGGTTGACACTCTCGCGCACGTCGCGCAAAGCAGGCTGACCACTGCCAACACCGACGCCAGGTCGGCGGTCGCTGCGGCTCGCTTGACCACTTTGGCTCTGCCTTGTGCGGCGAACGCGCCTTTATTCGACCAACGCCTGCGCCAGCCTGAAGTGCTGCTTGAGCGCGGGATAGAGGCCATGGAAGAGGCCGTAGATCTCGTTGTAGCGGCGACACGCCCCCTCGTTAGGTTGGATCCGCGCTGCAATGGGGAGCAGACGGTCCGTGGCTTCCGCGAGGTCGTCGTAGACGCCGGCGCCTTTGCCGGCGAGAATCGCGGCGCCCTGCGCGGGGCCTTCGCCGCCCTTCAGGATGACGATCTCGGTCCCCATGATGTCGGCCATCATCTGTCGCCAGATCGGGGACTTTGCGCCGCCGCCGATCAGGCGCACTTGCTCGACGGGGACGCCCATCGCGCGGATGACCTCCATGTTGTCGCGCAAGGCGAAGCTAACGCCTTCGACGATGGCGCGCACCATGTGGGGCGGTTCGTGGCGGAACGAGAGGCCGACGTAGGCCCCGCGGGCGTGGGGGTCCGTGATGGGCGTGCGCTCGCCCATGATGTAGGGAAGGAAGAAAAGCCCCTCGCTGCCCGGTTGGATCTTGGCGACGTATTCTTCCATGAGCAGGTCGTAGACATCGCGCCCCTCTTTGCCGGCGCGGGCGCGCTCGACCTCCGCGAACTTGTCGCGGTACCAGCGCAGGCACATGCCGGCCGAGAGAACGACGCCCATGAAGTACCACTGGTCGGGCGCCGAGGCGCAGAAGAAGTGGAGCCGTTCCTGCGGATCGTCTTTCGGCGTGGCCGTGGGCGAGTAGATCACGCCGGACGTGCCCAAACTCAGCATGACGCGTCCCTCGACGACGACGCCCGAGCCCACCGCGCCGCAGGGTTGGTCGGCGCCCCCGCCGACGATGGGCGTCCCCGGCGCCAGGCCGCATTCCTCCGACGCGGACCGGGTGACGGTTCCCGTGACCTCATACGAAGCCTTGGCCGGCGGCATCCACTCGCGCGGGATGCCCAGAACGTCGAGCAGCTCGGTCGCCCAGCGTCTCTCGCGCACGTTGTAGAGGATCGTGCCGGCGGCGTCGGACACGTCGGTGGCGATGTCGCCCGTCATGCGGTAGCGGATGTAGTCCTTGGGCAGCATCACGTGGCGCACGCGGGCGAAGTTGGCGGGTTCGTTCTTCCTGAGCCAAACCACCTTGGGCGCGGTGAAGCCGGTCATGGCCGGATTGCTGACCCATTCGTGCAGGCGCTTGGGGGTCGCGGTCTGGGTGATCTCCTCGCACTCGCGGTACGTGCGGCTGTCGTTCCAGAGTATGCAGGGGCGGACCACCTCGCACTTCTCGTCGAGGAAGACGGAACCGTGCATTTGGCCGGAATAGCCGACGCCCTTGATCTCGGCGGGATCGATCCGCGACTTCGCGAGAACTTGCTTGATGGTGTTGCGCGTGGCGCGCCACCAGTCCTTGGGGTCTTGCTCCGACCAGCCCGGCTGGGGCGTGTGGAGGGGATACTCCTCAGTCGCCTGGGCGACGATCTCGCCGTCCTCGTCCATGAGCAGGGTTTTGGCGCCGGATGTCCCGACGTCGATTCCCATGAGGTATGCCATAGTTCTCGCTCCCTATTTCCCCCGACTAACGACAGCCGTGAGGCAAGCGGGCGCCAAGTCGCCTCAACTTGCTGGTCCATCCGTCATCCTTTCTCCAACGCCGCGTCAAGATGATTCGCGGCTTCCTCGTCCTTGGCCCGCGCCTCCCCGAAGTTGAGTGGGAGTCCTCGCCTGCTCCCGTCAGATGGAAGTGCGCGAGCAGCTGCGACATCAGCGGCCATCGTTCCCGGCTTGGCTCCCTGTCACCCTTTGCGTCTTCGCTCCTTTGCCAGAGGTCTATTCGCTTCATTCGTACGACCCCAGTTCCTTGGCCAGCGCCACCAGGCGGCCGAAGTCTTCGAAACTGATGCTCGAGGGGACGGAGTGGTCGGAGGAGAAGATGTAGCCGCCCGATTCCTTCATTACGGGCAGGACTTCGCGCACCTGGGCCTCGATGGCGTCGAAGTCATCGTAGAGAAGGGCGTTGATGCCGCCGTGGAGAACGAGCCGGTCGCCGTACGTCTTCTTCAGATGCACGGGGTCCATGCCGGCCTTGACTTCGAGCGGGTTCAGGCCGTCGAGGCCGATTTCGAGGAGTTCGGGAATCAGGGGATTCACGTTGCCGCAGGAATGGAGGTGGGTCTTGAGGCCGCGCGCGTGGGCCCAGTCGATGGCGCGCTTGTGAACCGGCTTGAGGAGTTCGCGGTACATGTCGACGGAGAAGAACTGGTTGTGCTTATAGCCCATGTCGTCGGGCCAGGAGACGCAGTCGAACTCGTACCCCGCGTCCCAGATCATCTCGAGGAGCGCGAGACTCACGTCAAGGAAGTGGTTGAACATGTCGACGATCCAGTCGGGGTTGGTGCGCATTGCGAGGAGCGTGCGCTCGGTCCCGACGAACCAGGAGTGGGTCACGTCGAAGCCGAACCAGAGCCCGCCCTGAATCCAGCAGCCCTTTTCGCGCCAGGCTTTGTAGTTCTTCTGGAGTCCGGCCCAATCGACGCGGTCGCGCGAGGGCGTGATGCGGGCTTTCGCTTCGCGCCAGACGTCGGGGTCGGTGACTCTGAAATCGAGGAACTCGGGCGTCGAGGCGCTGTGCTTCCAGTTCTTCATCGTCGCGCCCCACGCCGTGGTCTGAATAACGTACTCGTCGGTCTCCTCGATGGTCTTGCTCTCGTAGCGCGGGCTCGAGTCCCCGCCGACTCCCACGACGTGGTCCATGCCGAAGTAGTCGATGAAGCTCACGTCCGCGGGCAGTCCCTCGCGGCGCCATCGTTCAATGGTCGCGCCCCAGGGGCCGTCGATAATGGGCACGCGATCCGCCTCGCGGTGTTCGAACATGCGTTTGAACCGTTCGTGGGAAGTCATCTCGGTCATGGCGAGCGAGGTCCTTTCAGTCTCTCAGGGTCCGGCGCCGTCGGCTGAAGACCCTATCAGGGCGTCCCTGCGTCCGTCAAGGAGTTCGCGCAGGGCGCCGGTCCGAGATCGCGGGTCCATGCGCAAGGTCGATATTTGCGTGGCGACGCCGTCAGAGAGCGTGCTACGGTTTCCGCGGGACTGCGGGTGTGGGACATGTTGGCGAAACTCAGGACAAGACGAGGGCGGTATCTCCGGTCACTGGCAACCGGCCTAGCGTTTCTTGTCATCGCCAATGGCGTCGGGTGGCTCTACTTCGAGGGTTTCGAGAACCGGGTCGTTGACTGGTTCGTCTATTGGAAGTGCGAGCCGGAGGAACGCGACCCCGGCGTGGTCATCGTCGAGGTGGACGAGAACGCCTTCGACTCGCAAAGCCGGATCCAACCCTTCAATCGAGCATACCTGGGCGACCTGGTCGAGCGGATCTCGCTCTTCGGTCCCGCCGCGATTCTGCTGGACTTCAGACTGGAAGATCCGGCGACCGAACCGGAGCAAGACACGCGCCTCGTCCAAGCCCTTGAGAGGGCGGCGTCGCGCACGCACGTCGTTCTAGCCCGGACGCTGGAGACTCCCGAGGACGCGGGCGACGCAGGCGAGAGAGGCGCCCCGGCGTATGTGGTTCGGGAACTCCTGCCCGAGATGGAGAATCTCATCGAGCGCGAAGCGAACATCCATCAGGGTCTGACGAGCGTTCCACGGGGCCGCGACTACGTGGTCCGGAATTTCGCGCCGTTGTGGCGGGCGCCGTCGGGCGAGCTGCTCATGACCTTTTCCTTGGTCGCCGCGTTTCATCTCTGCAACGGGGACGCCGAGCAGCTGCGCGCGGAATCCCGCGCGAGGTCCGTTTCTTTCTCTCCCTGCGAATCCGCGTTGCCACGATTCGCGGGGAGGGACGCGATCCGTTTCCGCGCGGGCCGGGAATACCGGATCGATTTCCGAGGCGCCGCCGGCGAAGCGTTCCGCGCGATTCCCGCGGGGTTCGTCGCCGTCCTGCCGAAGCCCGAGAGCGCCGGTTCGGACAACCTGTTCCGGGACCAGTTTGTTTTCATCGGGGGGACCTTTTCGGAGTCGGGCGATTTTCTCGCGACCCCGAAAGGCCGGATGCCGGGGGTCGAGGTCCACGCCAACATTCTTCACACCATTCTCAACAGGCCGTCGAGCAGAGTCTGCAACGTTGTTTTCGGCCTTGCCCTGCAACTCGTCTTTCTTCCGATCATCAGCGCCTTCTACACCGCCTATCGCCCCGGTCGCGCCACGTTGCTCGCGTTCCTCGCCGTGGTTTTCGTCATGCTGCCGGTGAGCGCTCTCTGCTTCGCGTCGATGGGCTGCGCGCTGGACTTCACGCCCAACCTCGCGCCCCCCGTTCTCGCCATCGGCCTCCACGGGGCGTGCGCCGACCGAAGAGCGCGGCGCCGGATTCGCGACAGCTTCGCCTCCCACGTCTCCCCGGCGGTCGTCGCGGCCCTCTACGATGGGGAGGAGGATGTTCTCAAGGGCGGATGGCGCGACGCGACGATTCTCTTCTGCGACATTCGCGGCTTCACCCGCCTCTCCTTCACGATTCCCCCCGAAACGATGGTGGCGTTTCTCAACGATTTCTACGCGGAAATGACGCGCATCTGCTTCGAGCATCGCGGAACCGTGAACAAATACATCGGCGATTGTCTGCTCGTGGTGTTCAACGCGCCCCTCGACGATCCCGACCACGTCGACCACGCGGTCGCCGCGGGCGTAGAAATGATGCGAGCCGTCCGCCAACTGCAAGAGAAATGGCGGCGCCATGACGCCAATCTCCGGTTCGACATGGGCGTCGGGATCCACACCGGCCAGGCCTTCTGCGGCGTCATCGGGTCGAGGCAAAAGCAGGAGTACGGCGTGATCGGCAAGGACGTGATCGTCGCCTTCGAGATCGAGCAGTTCAACAAACGGCGGGGGACCCACATTCTCGTCTCGACGGAAACCTACGAGAGATCCTCCAAGACCTACGCGGCGTCGGACGAACCCCGCGTGGAGGTTCTGAAATCGGGGGAGACGGTCGCGGTCGTCGAGATTCGGGCGGACTGACCCAAAGGTCCTCTCGCAACTTCCCACGCGGGGCATCACGGTCTTTGCGGGACACGGGCGGCTCGGAACACGGGCCCGCGGCAAATAGCTTTTGCCATCGCGGGGGAACTCAGGCATAGAATGAGGCGGACGATGGCCCTTTTTGCCATTTGCGGGAAGGCGCGTCGGGACAATGGCTGAGTTAGCGGTAGTCATCCCCTGTCTGAATGAGGCGGATAATCTCGAAGCGCTGCTTCCGCGGATTGCGTCCGTGGTCGCGGAACTGGGCGTTTCGAGCGAGACGTTCGTCGTCGACGGCGGGTCGGTCGACGGGACCCCGGATGTGGCCGAACGTTTGGGGGCAAAGGTGATCGTTCAGAAGGGCGCGGGATACGGCGGCGCGCTCCGGACCGCCTTCGAGCGGATCGACTCGCGCTACCTCGTCACCCTGGACGCCGATTTCTCGCACCCCCCGTCGATTCTCAAGTATCTCTACGAGATGCGCGATGGGGCGGACATCGTCATCGCTTCGCGTCGGGTGCAGGGAGGGCACGCCCGGATGCCGTGGACGCGCAGAATCCTGAGCGGCGTTCTCAACGAAGTGTTCGGTCACGTTCTATCGCTGCCTTTCCGCGACATGTCCAGCGGCTATCGCCTGTACCGCCGCGAAATTCTGGCCGGCCTCGATCTCAAGCACTCGACCTACGCCGTTCTCCAGGAAATCCTGATCAAGGCCTACTGCGCCGGGTACCGCATCGTCGAGATTCCGTTCCATTACCTGCCGCGCCGCAGCGGTCAGAGCCACGCCCGCCTATTCCGTTTCGGCCGAGACTACTTGGCGGTCCTTTGGGAGATGTGGAAAGTGCGCAACAGCGTGGCCAGCGCCGACTATGACACCCGGGCTTTCCACAGTCGCATCCCCTTGCAGCGGTGGTGGCAGCGGCGGCGCTACCGAATCATCCTCGAATTCATCGGCGACCGCCTCAGCGTCCTCGACGCGGGATGCGGCTCGACGCAGATTCTCAACGGCGCTCCGCAGGCCGTCGGACTCGACCTCCAACTCTCGAAGCTCCGCTTCATGCGCCGCCCCGGCCGCCGGCTCGTCAACGGCAACGTCCTGGCTCTTCCCTTTCGCGATGCAATGTTTGGGGTGGTGGTTTGCTCCGAGGTCGTCGAGCATTTGCCCAAGGACGCAGAGATCTTTCAGGAGCTGATCCGCGTGCTCAGGCCGGGAGGATCGCTCATTCTCGGCACGCCCGACTACGGTTCGTGGCAGTGGCCGCTCCTGGAGAAGATATACGATTTCGTGCAGCCGGGCGGTTACGCCGAGCAGCACATTACTCACTATACGCGGAAGCAATTGGCCGAAAAGCTCCGCGATCTGGGGCTCCACGTCAGGGCTTGTCGCACCATCTGTAGCGCCGAGCTCATCTTCCACGCGCGCAAGCCGGCGTCGGAACGGTGATGCGCGAAGGGGAGCGGCAGAGGAAAGAGCCCCGCCTTCGCCTGCGCCATGTGGAACACACTGGACACATACTGGTACGCAGCGGGGAAGATGCTCGGCGTGTTCTTCGACCCCCCGTGCATCCTCTACCTGCTCCTCCTTTACCTCTTGGGCGCCCTTGCCTTGCCCCTCTGCCACCGTCTTCTGCACCGCACGCGCGTCGCCTGGTTCATGGCTTCCCGAGCGCTCGCGCTTTCTCTGCTCACTTACGCGGCGTGGGTCCTCGGCCATAACGCCTTCGGCTGGTCGCCCGCGCGGGTCCCCGGCGACGGGGGAGGGGCCGCCCGTCTCGTCAAGTGCCTTGTCGGGAACGGTCTCGGCGTTCTCCCGTACAGTCCGATTGCTCTTTGGGCTCTTGTCCTTGTCGGCGCTCCGTTCTCCCTGTGGGGATACCTGCGTTATGGGCGCGCCATGTGTCGTCGCCTGCGGACCCGCCTTCGCGCCGTCGTGCTTGGCGAACTCATTTTTCTCGCCGCTTTCTCCTTCTGCTGCGTTCTGCGCATGCACTCCCACGGCATGCGGGACCAGGAGAAGTACATGGACTTCGCGTTTCTCAACGCCTGTATCTACACCAAGGAACTTCCCCCGCCCGATCCCTGGCGCTACGACCTGCCTATCAACTACTACTACGGCGGCTATCTGCTGTCGGCGACGATGGCGAAGATGACGGGCGTCGCGCCGGAGATCGCCTACAACCTGTCCGTCTCCGTTGTCTTCGCCTTGACCTGCCTTCTGAGCTTCGCTCTCGGTTACGAACTGACCCGACGCTCGCGGTGGGCGGTCCTCGCCGTCCTGGCCGTGGCCTTCATGGGCAACCTCCACGTGGCGGTGCAGAACTGGGAGACATGGCGCAGCCAGGATCCCCGCAAACGCTACGCGGTCGAGGTGTGGCCGCCTTCGCGCGTGATCAAGGACGGGTTTCCGGGCGAAAAGCAGTTCGAAACCATCAACGAGTTTCCCTTCTTCTCCTTTCTGCACGCCGATCTCCACCCGCACATGGTCGCCGTGCCATGGGCGCTGCTCTTTGTCGTCTTCCTCTTCAACCTGGTGGCGCGCGGATGGGGCGTCGATCCGCGGGGAAGGGGAGAACCAGGCGCCTTTGGCCGGGGCGGGCGGCGTTGGACGCGCGCCGCGTTTACCGCGTGGGTCTTGGGTTTCCTGGCCATGACGAACGGATTCGATTTCCTCGCCTTTCTCTTCGTTTTCGCGGTCGCGCTGTTCGTTCGGGAATGGCTCGCGTCTCGCGGATGGCGCGGACGCGCAGCGCGAGAACGAAGATCGGCGGACTCCGGACCCGATGAGGCAAGACCCGGCGACCTTCTATTCCTGAATAGTCTGACCCTTTTGCTTCCGGGTTTGGTCGCCGTTGCCGTTCTCCTCTACAGGCTGCGCGCCATGCTGGCGAGGGCCTATAGCCCGGAGCCGCCGCCCGCCGGATGGTTCGTCCGGTTTGCGCCGGCCGTTTTTGCCGCGGCAGTTTTTCTTGCCGCTCTCCTCTTGGTCAGACGATGGCGGCGCGCGGGACGGCCGGCCTTTCACATGCTGCGGGTCGTGAGGAAAGCCGCGGCGGTTTCGGTGGTCGCAGTCGTTCTTTTTGCGCCCTTCTTCGTCAACTACCAGGCGCCGATCCGGGGCAAAGCGTTCGCGAAGCCGGCCGCGGGAACCGGCCTCATCGCCGGTCTCGGGCGCCACGTCCTGGACGATCTCGCGTTCGGTTTCTGCGATTTTCACACCAGTTCGGGCGAGTTCCTGACGGTCTGGGGAACGCAGTTCCTGGCTCTGGGCGCGTTCCTGCTTGTCTCCGTCTTGCGGGCGACGCGGCGCGTCCCATCCGAATCGCGCGTCCTGTTCTGGAGCGGCGCGGGCATTCTGTGGCTCCTCTTCTTCATCTCCTTGGGCCAGGTGGTCTCGGCGACGTTGCTATGGTTGCTGGCCATCGCGCTGACGGGGTTCTTGGTCTCGCGCAAGTCCGCCGAGCGGACTTTCGTGTTCGTTCTCGCGGCTGCCTCGCTCATCGTCCTCTTCGGATGCGAGCGGGTCTACGTTCGCGACAGCTACGGAGTCGGGCTCCAACGGATGAACACGCTCTTCAAGTTCTATTACCCCTGCTGGCTGGTCCTGGGAATCTGCTTCCCCTTCTTTCTGCGGGAGACCCTCCGCGCGGCCGCGCTTGCGCCCTGGCTGCGGATCGCTCTGGGCGGCGGGGTCTTGGCGCTCATGCTGTGGGCTTTGGAGTACCCCGTAATCGTTTCCCGCGATCGAATCGGGCAATACCGAGGGGAGGGCGGGGCGGCGGTTAGCCTCGACGGCATGCGGTACATGAGGTTGCTGCACCCCGGAGACTACAAAGCGATCCTGTGGCTTCGCGAAAACGCCGCGCCCAATGCCGTGGTCCTCGAGGCGGTCGGCGGCGCTTACAGCTACTACGCTCGCGTCGCGACGCACACGCCTCTCCGGGCCGTCCTCGGCTGGGGCAATCATCAGAGCATTTGGCGTGGCGTCTATCCCGGCGAGATTGAGGCGGACGTCAAACGGATCTATTCCAGCAAAGAGATCGAGCCC
>Ga0315274_10004426_pt1 | contig 20639 bp, 15 predicted proteins | sample YL17G02_20_MG_FD_203700 | JGI IMG/M metagenome (GOLD analysis project Ga0315274, IMG submission 203700) | Sediment microbial communities from Yellowstone Lake, YNP, Wyoming, USA - YL17G02_20 | ecosystem: Environmental > Aquatic > Freshwater > Lake > Sediment | place: USA: Wyoming | collected...
GAAGAGGATGTGAAACTTTGACGCTGAAGTCATAGCTGAAATGGAACCGATCAAAACTGAGCTGGTCGTCGTGGGCGGCGGGCCCGGCGGCTACGCGGCGGCCTTTTACGCCGCCGACAAAGGCCGAAAAGTTATTCTGGTCGAAAAGGACAAACGGCTCGGCGGGGTCTGCCTGAACCAGGGCTGCATCCCATCCAAAGCCCTCTTGCACGCCAGCGCGCTCTTGGCCGAGGTCAAGGAGTCCGAGCACCGCGGGATCAGTTTCGGACCGCCGCAGGTGAATCTGGAGAAGCTGCGGGCGTGGAAGGAATCCATCCTGCAAAAGCTGGCCCAAGGTATCGCCTTTCTGGGGCAGAAACGGGGCGTGCAGGTGATCTACGGCCGGGGTTACCTGGAAGACTCGCAAACCTTGCGCATCGAGACGACCGAAGGGCAGCGCTTTGTGAGTTATCAGCAGGCCATCGTCGCTGTGGGCTCGAAACCGGCGATGCCGAAGGTGTTTGACCTGGGTAATCCACGCGTGATGACGTCCACCGAAGCGTTGGAACTCGAAGAGGTCCCAAACGATCTCCTGGTGGTGGGCGGCGGCTACATCGGGATGGAACTGGGCACGGTGTACGCCAGCTTGGGCAGCCGTGTCGTGGTGATCGAGGCGCTGGATTCCATTCTGACCGGCGCCGATGCCGACCTCGCCCGTCCGGTCCTGAACGCGGCGAAGAAGGTGTTTCGCGACATCCGGGTGAAAACCAAGGTGCTCAACATGGCCACCCATGGCAAACAGATCAAGGTCACCAGCCAGGCGGGGGACCAGCCTGTCGTGGAACTCTATGATCGGGTCCTGGTCGCGGTGGGGCGCGGGCCCAACTGCGACGACCTGGGCTTGGAGAACACCAAGGTTGTCCTGGACGAGAAGGGCTTCATCAAGGTCAACGAGCGGCAACAGACGACCGATCCCGCCATCTTCGCCATTGGGGATATTGCGGGCGGTGTGTTGCTGGCGCACAAGGCCGCCAAAGAGGCGCGCATCGCAGTGGAGGTGATGTGCGGCGAGCCGAGCGTCTTCCAGAACATCATCATCCCCGCCGTGGTCTTTACCGATCCGGAGCTGGCGTGGTGTGGGTTGACTGAGGCGGAAGCCAGCGCCAAAGGCGTCGAGGTGAAGGTAGCCAAGTTCCCGTGGTCGGCCTCCGGCCGTGCGCTCACGTTCGACCGCCCGGACGGCGTGACCAAACTGATCATCGATCCGGAAACGGAGCGCGTCCTGGGCGTGGGCATCGTGGGGCACGGCGCCGGCGAGTTGATCGGCGAAGGCGTGGTGGCCATCGAGATGGGGGCCACCGCCCGGGATTTGGCGGAGTGCGTTCATCCCCACCCCACGCTTTCGGAGACCTTGATGGAATGTGCCGAACTGTTCTACGGCCAGAGCACCCACGCCTACGCGCCGAAGAAGGGCTAGAGTCGAGCCCTGCCGGTGGCAGGTTCATGGGAAGCCCCCAGTTCCTTTTTGAACTGCGCACGGCCCATGAACCGTTTTGAGCTCTTGGTAGGGCGAGACTCCGTCGAGCCCTGGAATCACGTGCCGCCAGGAAAGTCAGGGCTCGACGGAGTCTCGCCCTACCGATGGGGGACGGTTCATGGAGAGCCCTCACATCCAACGAGTTGATGCGCCTTGGGACCATGAACTCCACATGGCAACCTTTTGTCCTATATGGGACAAAAGGTTGTACTCGGAACAGCCGAGGTTCATGGGAAGCCCTGACGCGAGAATTGGCGCGCATTGCGACCATGAACCGGGCTCGTTAGTGGGGCGGGCTTCCAGCCTGCCGTCGGGGCTTCCAGCCCCCATACACCTTTGCCGGCAAGATGCTCGGAGGGCAGGCTGGAAGCCCGCCCCACTAGCGGTTCATGGAAAGTGCGCGCAGACATGGCATTGTCAAGGACTACCATTGGCCTTGATCTTGCTGTTGTGTTAAGGGATAAGAACATCGCGCAATCACGAGAGCATGGGTGTGCGCAATCGGTGCACCCTGAGGCCGGCACGGAGTTGCTTTTCCAGGTAAGCTCGGATGCGGACCGTTTACGACATTCTATTCACGATCGGCTTCTGGCTGAGCGCACCCTACTACTTGCTGAAGATGTGGCGCCGGGGCGATTGGCGCCCGGGTTTTCGCCAGCGCTTTGGCCGATTCAGCGCCAAGGTCAAACAAGCGGTCACCAACCGCCACGTCGTCTGGATCCACGCCGTGAGTGTTGGCGAAGTGGGCGTCTGCACGCAACTGATCCGCGCGCTGGAGCCTCGCGCGCCCAGTCTCAAGATCGTCGTTTCCACCACGACTTCCACTGGCATGGCGGAGCTGCACCGTCGGTTGCCGGCCGACATTGAGAGAATCTACTATCCGATTGACCGCCGCAAGTACGTGGCCCGCGCGCTCGCCGCGATCCATCCCAAAGCCATCGTGTTGGTAGAAGGCGAGATCTGGCCGAACTTCCTGTGGCAGGCGCGCCGGCGTGGTATCCCCGTGTTCCTGGTGAACGCGCGCCTCTCCGAGCGCTCCTATCGCGGCTACCGGCGCTTCCGCTTCCTGTTCCGTCGGTTCTTCCGGCATTTCGCCGGCATCGGAGCCCAGAACGAAGCCGACGCCCTGAAGCTGCGCGAGCTGGGCTGCCGTCCGGAGGCGATCCGCGTGGTGGGCAGCATGAAGTTCGACGCGGCGCGAGTGGAGCCGCAACGGCTGCTGGAAGTGCCCGCGATGCTGCGCCAGTTGGGTTGGCCCCCGCACGCGCGCCTGCTGGTGGGCGGCAGCACCCACGCCGGCGAAGAGTCCCTCCTCGCCGAGGTCTTCCTCCGGCTCCGCCAGCAACATCCGGATCTCTTTCTGGTCGTGGTGCCGCGGCATTTTGAACGCGGTAAGGAAGCTGGACGGGACATCACTGCCCGTGGCGTCCGCGTAGTCTATCGCAGCACAATAACGCCATCGGCGAATTACCCGGCAGGCACCGTGGATTGCCTGCTGGTGAACACGACGGGCGAACTGAAGTACTTCTACGAACAAGCAACGGTGATCTTCGTCGGCAAAAGCCTGTCTGTGCATGGCGGCCAGAACCCGATCGAACCGGGCTCTCTGGGCAAGGCGATGGTCTTCGGGCCGAACATGGAGAACTTCGCGGCCATTGCGGCAGCTTTCGTCCGTGGCCACGGGGCTGTTCAGGTCCAGAACGCCGCTGAGCTCGAGCAGGTCATGGGCAGACTCCTCGGAGACGAAAAGCTGCGGGAGGAACTGGGACGCAACGCCCTTAGCGTCGTGCGTGATAACCAGGGCGCCGTCGAACGGACCGTGGAGATGATCATCGGGAGCCTGAAGGCCGAAGACCTCTATGTCTTGCCGCAGCCATGAGCGGAACCGCGCCTATCCCAGAATCCGTCGTCCTTCGTCGAGGAAGATGCCTTTGAAATTCATCTCCAGTGCCGCCGGGTTCGTGGCTTTTGCCAGAGCTTCTTTCTCGGTGACTTTCCGCTGTTTGACCAGATTGAACAGGGATTGATTGAAGTTCAGCATGCCGTCCTCGACGCCGGTTTCGACGGCCGCGCCGAGTTTGTCCAGCCGGTTTTCCTCCAGCAGTTTTCGCACGGTACTGGTGTTGATCATGATCTCCATCGCCGGAATCACGCCCCCCATCGCTCCCATAACCATGCGCTGCACCACCACGGCCTGTAACGTGCCCGAGAGCTGACGCCGGATCTGGTCCCGTTCGTCGGCCTTAAAGAAATCCAGGATGCGCCCGATCGACTGCGGCGCATCGGTCGTGTGCAGCGTGGAGAGGACAAGGTGGCCGGTGTCCGCCGCGCTCATGGCGGCCTGGAAGCTGACGGAGTCGCGCATCTCGCCGATCATGATGATGTCGGGGTCCTGGCGGAGGATGTACTTGAGGCCGTGCTCGAACGATAGCGTGTCCAGGCCGATCTCGCGCTGCTCAACCACGGACTGAACGTCCTCGAACACATATTCGATCGGGTCTTCCAGCGTGATGATATGCTTCTTGCTGCTGGTGTTGATGTGCTGGATCATCGCGGCCAGGGTGGTGGACTTGCCGCAACCGGTGGTGCCGGCGATCAGCACAATGCCGCGCGGGGATTCGGCGATGGTTTTGAGCACCTCCAGCAGGTTCAGCTCGCTGAAGCTGGGTATCTGCGTCTTGACGTACCGCATCGACAAACAGAACTGGCCTCGCTGTTGGAAGACGTTCGTGCGGAACCGACCGATCCCCTGGGCATAGTAGGAAAAATCCGCCTCGTGGTCGTGCTCCAACCGCGTCCGCACGTAGCGCGGGACGATGGCTTGCAGGACAGCATCCACCCACTCGGCGGTGGGCACTGGTGCTTCGATCGGGGTAAGCCGACTGTGGATGCGCAAGACAATGGGGCCGCCGATCTTGATGTGAACGTCGGAGGCGCCGCTTTCGATGCCCAGCGATAAGATCCGATGGAATAGTTCCATGCGACAAGAAACAGCCCCAAGCCCACCATTTGCTGGCGCTCAGGCCAACGAGTTAAGCCGCATTTGCGACTGCCGAGACAGATTCAGGAAGACCATCGACACGTGGTAACCCCCCTGGGGTCGCGTCTTGCAGGCGACGACGATCCCGCGGCAGTGGATTTTCTTCTCATCCCGCGGCGACTCCAAGTCAACGGTCATTTCTGTCCACGTCGGAACGGGCGCATCGCTGCAGAATTCAATGCCGTTTTTGTGGATTCGCACCTTGCAGCGGCTCAGGGCAAACTGGCTTCGCAGAGGCGACAGAGGAACAGATTCAAACACCCCGGACGCATCAAGTTTGCTCGCACTCATATCGAATTAGTTGCAGTGTAACACACGTTGGCACCAGGTCAAATGTTCTTACCATTCAATGATCGCCGCACCCCAAGTCAGTCCCGCGCCAAACACCATGAGCAAGATCAAATCGCCACGCTGGATCCGTCCGGAGCGCACCGCTTCGTCCAGCGCGATGGCGACCGAGGCTGCCGAAGTGTTGCCGCATTTGTGCACGTTGACGAACACTTGGTCCGGTTTGGCCCCCAGGCGGTCGGTGACGGCGTCTATGATCCGGCGGTTGGCCTGGTGCGGAATGACGCACGCAATCTGCGCGATGTCCACCTCGCACCGCCGCAACGCTTCCACCGCGGCCGTGTACATGGCGTTCACCGCGTTCTTGAAGGTCTCGCGGCCATCCATGCGCAGATAGTGCAGCCGCGCCGTCACCGAGTCCGCCGTGGCCGGACAACGGCTGCCGCCGCCGGGCATCGACAGCAGGTCGGCCTTGGACCCGTCCGCGCCTATGCAGGTAGCCAGCAAGCCATGCGAACCGGGGCGATTCTGCAGGATCGCCGCGCCCGCCCCGTCGCCAAACAGCACACACGTGTTCCGGTCGTTCCAATCAACGATGGAGGAGAGTTTCTCGGCGCCGATGACCAACACCGTGTCGTAGGTGCGGGCCATGATGAAATGCTGGCCGATTTCCAGGCCGTAGATGAAGCCGGAACAGGCCGCCTCGATGTCGAGAGCGGCGGCGCGAAACGCGCCCAGTTTGCGCTGTACCAGGCAGGCGGTGGCGGGAAACAGCATGTCCGGGGTGATCGTGGCCACGACCAGGAGATCGAGTTGTTCGGCCCTCACTCCGGCGTGATCCATGGCCCGTAAGCCGGCCTGAGCCGCCATGTCCGAGGTGAATTCGTCCTGGGCGGCGATGTGGCGTTCCTTGATCCCGGTGCGGCTGGTGATCCACTCATCGGAGGTGTCCACCAGTCGCTCCAGATCGGCGTTGGTCAAGATGCGGGATGGCAGGTACGACCCCACCCCGGTGATGGAGCAGGTGCGACCCTTGAAATCGTGCTTGGCCCGCGGGTGTTTCAGCTTCGGCTTGGAAGTCGTCATCAGGCTAACTCAAGGGGAGCCAGGCCGCGGGTCTTGGCCACTTGGAGGCGCTCCTGGGCCTCGGCCACCTTCTGGGTAATGTGGCGGTTGATGTGGTGCAGCACCGCTTCGGTGGTGACGCGGATGGCGTTCATGATCGCGCGTTCGCGCGACGAACCGTGAGCGATCATCACATTGCCATTCAGTCCCAACAACGGCGCCCCTCCGTACGTATCCGGATCCACGCGGCGTTTAATGGTGCGAAAGGCGGCCCGCGCCAGGTAGGCGCCCGCCTGGCGAACCAGCGTCTTGGTCAACTCGCTCTTGAGCCAATCGAAAATGGTGTTGGCCAGGCTCTCGCAGGTCTTCAGGACGATGTTCCCGACGAAACCGTCGCAGACCACGACGTCCACGCCGTTGGCGAACAGATCGTGTCCTTCCACGTTGCCGATGAAATTGAGGTCCACCTGTTTGCAGAGCTGAAAGGCCTCCAGGGTCAAATCGTTGCCCTTCACATCCTCGGTTCCGACACTCAAGACCCCAACCCGGGGCCTTTTGTAGCCGAGAATCTCCTGCGAGTAGATGCTGCCCATGATGGCGTACTGCAGCAGGTGCAACGGCCGGCACTCGATATTGGCGCCGGCGTCGATGAGCACGAATTCGTTCTCGGGCGCAGGGATCACCGTGGCGATCCCGGGCCGATCTACACCCGGCAACGGCCGCAATTTGATGGTCGAGGCGGCCACGACGCCCCCGGTATTCCCGGCGGAGACGATGGCTTCAACTTTGCCTTCCTTTAACAGATCGACGGCGCGGACAATGGAACAGTCCCGTTTCTTGCGCAACGCGAGCACGGGCTTGTCCTCCATCGTCAAGACTTCGCTGGCGTGAATCACCTTGAGGCGAGAGTCGCGAAAACGCAGGCGCGTCAGGTGCGCGTGAATAACCGACTGGTCTCCGACGAGGAACAGTTCCGCAATTCTGGGACTGGCTTGAAGGGCAAGCTTCGCTCCGGCAATCACCACCTCAGGGCCGTGGTCGCCTCCCATGACATCTACGGCAATGCGCATAGCGGGACAAGACGCTGCAACAACCGATCGGCGCGGCCCTCCGCGACGGCTGCTAGGCCACGGCCTTCACCGTGACCACCTGACGGCCTTTGTAGAAGCCGCACGCCGGACAAACCCGATGCGGGACATAAGGCGCCGCACATTGTGGGCAGGTGCTTAACTGGGGCAGGGTCAACACACTGTTGTAAGCGCGGCGTTGACGCTGCCGGCTCTTCGATGGTTTACGTTTTGGAACGCCCATATCACAATCTCTCTATAGCTTCAATCTGCTTAACTCGGCCCACGCAGACGATTGGTCCCCGCACGATTGCCCGCCGAGGACTTCTTGTGTTCCGCCGCTGGATTGGCGGGTCAATCCGACGCAGTCGGGCCTGCACAGCGGATGCTGTGGCAGCGCGAGCACGGCATCTTCCCGGATCAAAGGCGTCAAGTCAACCGAATCTCGTTGGATCGGCACCTGCTCCTGGCCTTCCAGAGGCAACTGTATGGACCACTGTTTCAAACAGAGCTCCTCCTGGAACGGTTTCAGACACCGGGCACACTCGCAATCCAGCATCATTTGGAGACAGCCGTTGACCAGGACGGTGCGGCCGACCAACTCGACCCTCAGGTCGTAATGCAGCGGATGGCGAAAATGGATCAGTTCATCGACGTTCTCCAACCCCAGCTCCGCCACGGACAGTTCGCCGCGGAACTCCAACCCGTGTCGCTGGAGCTGGTGGAGATGGCAAAGCAGAGGCATGACGGTGGTCCGGCCGGGTCTAGCTCGATTTGGAGCCCAACTTTGCGAGCAACGCCAGCTTCACTGGCTCGGGCACGAAATCGCTGATCTCCCCTCCCAAACGGGCGATCTCTTTGACCATCCGCGAGCTCAGGAAGGTATAGGTGTCTTTCGGCATCATGAAAATGGTTTCCACACGGGCGTTGAGTTTCCGGTTCATCAAGGCGAGCTGAAACTCGAACTCAAAGTCCGACACCGCCCGCAAGCCGCGGATGATCGCGTGTCCGGAGCGCTTCTCCACGTAGTGGATCAGCAGCCCCTGAAATGCGTCGGCTTCCACATTCGGCAGGTGCGCTATGATCTGGTTCACCAATTCGTAGCGTTCCTTCAGCGTGAACAACGGGTGCTTTTCCTCGTTGCCGGCCACGGCCACGATCACCCGGTCGAATAATTTAGCTGCTCGTTTGATCACGTCCAGGTGGCCGTTAGTCAGCGGATCAAAACTGCCTGGATAGACTACCGTGCGCATGGGCCGAGTGTAGCAGGAGCCGAGGAAATTCCACTGCTAATTTGTGGGAGCCGGGGAGCTGTCCGGCGCGAATTTGACCAAATAGAAAGCCCAGAGCAATATCGGATTGCTCTGGGCGCGAAAGGCTTCCGAGCGGTTACCTGCGGTCGCCGGTTTAGGGTATTCTTGCGGCGTCGACCGGACTGACCGGCGAGACGAACGGTTCCGCGTACTGCGGCCCGGCGATCGCCACCGCGGGATACATCGGCGGCACGTTGTCCTTTGCATCCTTGACTTCCTGTTCGGCGGACGCCTTGACGGTTTGCGTAGTCGGATCAAAGGTCTGACCAGCATCCACACGATAGGTTGTCGTCTTGCCGCTGGAGTCCACAAAGACCGCCATCACCCAGCCTTCGAGCACGACCACTTTGCCATTGGCGCTGATGTCGTACTTGGTGCCCTCGCCCGTCCCCCGCACACCGACGACGGACACCGGGGTCTTGACCTCGTATTTGGAGGCGATGGCCATCTTGGCCACCACACCCACGATGCGGCCGGCCTTCAGATCCAGTTGGGTATCGATCACTGCTTCCGCTCCGGTATCCTCAAGCAGCAGCTTCGAGAGGCCCAGCGTTGTATTGGCCGTGAGCCGGACCGGGCCATTCTTCTTCACACTCAGGTCAACCTCCGACCCGTCGGCCGTGCGGATGACCGCGTTCGCATAGAGGACCTTGCCGACATGAAGTTTGCTCCACGTGCCGCCTCCTTCGGAAAAGTCAGCCGATCCCTTGATGGCTTTGACATCCGCACAGCCATCTTGCGTTTGCGCCTGAGTACAAAGGACGAGCGACGCAGCGAACAGAGCGGCCCACATTCCCACAAATCTACCGTTCAGTTTCATATTCTGGCTCCTGGTTTGTAGCATCGTTTCGAGAAACAACACAACTCTAGATACTCGTTGTTGAATGTCAATGGGATATTTCAACTCGGCTTTGCGTTCCTCAGGTCACGCCTCTCATCAGGGTCTTGATCGGCCGCGCAAGTAGCAGCAACAGGACGCCCGTCCCCAGCGTCATGAAGACAATCTGGAGGTAGCGACCGGACATCTGGCTGGCGGCTTCGGCGCTCACCCCGCCCGCGACCCGCCCCGCAATCAGGTTCCCCAGCGAAGTCGCCAGGAACCAGATGCCCATCATCTGTCCAACCAGCCGCCGCGGGGCGAGCTTCGTCACGGAACTGAGCCCCACCGGGCTCAAGCACAGTTCGCCGAACGAGTGAATCAAGAACGTCAGGATCAGCCAACTCGGCCACGCTTTCCGGCCGGTGGCCGCCACCGTGGCCGCCCCCGCCATCACCAGAAACCCGACGCCGAGCAGGACCAGTCCCCAGGCGAATTTGACCGGCAACGACGGGTCGAGGTTCCGCCGGGCCAACGCCAGCCATAACGCGGCCATTATTGGCGCGAGCGTGATGATAAACACCGGCCCCAATGACTGGAACCAACCTGCCGGAATCACGAAACTCAGCAGCACCCGCTGAGTGTACCGTTCGGCAAACAAGTTCATTGAGGAGCCGGCCTGCTCGAAGCCAGACCAGAAAACCGCGGAGGCGACAAACAGGACCGCGATCACCGCCACGCGCTTCTTCTCGGTCTGGTCGAGTCCGAAGAAAAGGAAGGCACAAGTGAAATACACCAGTGCCACGCCGACGATCAGGTAGGTCGTGCCACGGGCCAGCGAGACCGGATTGACACGGATCACGCCCGCCCAGACGAGCGTTGTGGCCAAAATAATGGCGCCGACAAGACCAGCAAGCAGCAGCCAGTCCTTGGGTGCGGCCCCTTCGCCGTGACCGGGATGCAGGCCCGCTTGGCCGAGGTGTCGCGCCGTCCAGCGGAATTGCACCAGACCCAGCACCATGCCCACCCCCGCCGCCGCAAAGCCATAGTGCCAGTTGAGCTTCTCGCCCAGCGCACTGGAGAGCAACGGACCGAGCGCCGCCCCGAGGTTGATCCCCATGTAAAAGATCGTAAAACCGGCATCGCGGCGCGCGCCACCTTCCGGGTAAAGCTCACCAACAATGGCGCTGACGTTCGGCTTGAGCAGACCTGTGCCCAGCACCACCAGGACCAGGCCGAGGTAAAAGGTTGCGCCCTGGGAGAAGGCCAGCGTGAACTGCCCGGCCGCGATCACCATGCCGCCATACCAAACCGAACGCTGCGCGCCCAGCAACCGGTCCGCGACCCATCCGCCCGGCAGCGCGGCCAGGTACACGGCCGCTGTGTACAGACCATAGATGGCCGTGGCGACTTCGTCGGTCATGCCCAGACCGCCGCGGACCGAGTCCACCATAAACAAGACCAGCAACGCCCGCATGCCGTAGTAGCTGAACCGCTCCCACATCTCGGTGAGGAAAAGCGTGTAGAGTCCACGCGGGTGACCCGCAGGCCGCGCGCCCGGGGTGCCGGACGCTTGCGGGCTGGGCTGAGGCACGATCTGCATCGTTGGGCGGAGGTTGGCCAATCCCGGGTTCGACGACCGGCTCACCGCGGTTGCGCCAACCGCGCCCGCACCAGTTCCGGCAGGTACTTCACCGGCACGGGGCCGTGGTCCAGCACGGCTTCGTGACAGCGGCCCGGATCGAATCGATCCCCGAGCTCACGCTGGACTTGTTGGCGCAAACGGTACATGGCCATGCGGCCGACGAAGTAAGTGGAGAGCTGCACCGAGCTCTGTTTTGCGCGAATGACCTTCAGGCGGGCCTCGCCTTCGGACTGATACGCGCGCTCAGTGAGAAACTTGAGCGCCTCGTCGTCGGTCATGGTCGCGCAGTGCATTTTATGGTCGAGGATGGCGTTGGCCACCGCACGCAGGTAAAACTTGAGCTGGGTAAGCCGGAGTGTCAGTTCACCCTGCCCGTAGCCCTGGTCGAGCATTGTCTGCTCGGTATAGACGGCCCAGCCCTCGATGTACACGCCCGATTGCAGCACGCGGCGGATGAGTGAGGGATTGCGGTTGGCGTATTCGAGCTGCACGTAGTGACCCGGATAGGCCTCGTGGATGGTAAGGATCTGCAACATCTGACGGTTGTATTCCTCCAGGTAGCTCCGCACCCGTTGCGCGTCCCAGTCCTTGGGCGGCGGGCTGACGGCATAATACCCGCTCGCCTTCGGATCCAACGGCGGCGGCGAGTTCATGTAGGCCGTGGAGTTGCCGCGCTGGAACTCCGGCATCTCGATGATCTGGCAACGGTCCGGATCGGGCAGCCGCAGGATGTCGTGTTGGCGGATGAACCGTTTGACGTGTCTCACGGCGGCCCGCACATCCCGCACCAGGTCCTGCGGTCTGCCATGCTCCTCCCCGACCTTGGTGAGCACCTCCTGCACCGTGGCGCGCCGGCCCACCGCGTCATCCGGCGGCAGGGCCTGCCGCGGGAAATAGCGGCTCCACAGTTGCCGGCCGATCACATACATGTCCCGCTCCACCCGCTCAAACTCGGCCTCGGCATCTGCCAGTACCTGGTCCGCAGTGAAGTTCGCATCCAGTTCCAGCTCCAGTTTGCGATAGAACTTACCCCGGCCCAGACGCCACTCGCCATTGGCGCGCCCCAGCAGGTCGGTTTCAAGGAACTTCTGGTAGTCTTTCAGACAAGTCGCGACCCGCTGGGCCGAGGACCTCAGCGCGGCGAGCCGCGGCGTTTTCCCGACCAGTTCAAAGAGGTCCTTCTCGTAAAACGCGATCGCGCCCCGGTTCTGCCGGATGGCCGTGTCGAGGATCGCGCGGGGCGGGTTCAGGAGATTCTCCTTGGCGGCGGCGATCACTCGCGGGACTTGCTCAATGCGGGCCAGGCAATTGGCGATATTGGTTTCCTTGGGCAGCGTGGACTGGGTCAGCAGAAGGAATACGCTGTCGCTGACGTATTCGTTATAGACGCGCGGGTCAGTCTCGAAGGGCCGTGTGTTCTGCGCGAGCCACAGGGACTTGGCCAGTTCGTGCTGGAGGATCTCATAGTCAATCTGGCCGGCGCGCGTCAACCTGGCGTAATCGACCTGGCGCGGCAGTTCGTCCAAGGTCTTGCGGGTGAGTGCCACCCAGCGGTCGCGAGCCGGGCGCGTGAGATCATCCAGCAGATGATCAAAGCGGTGATCGCCCAGTCGTGTGGCCTCCAAGGGGCGTTGGCTGAACGACCGGTCCAGGTAATCCTTGAAAAACGCGTTCAACTTCGGATCGCCTTCCTGCGCCGGCGTGGAGATCAAGCTGACGGCAAGCAGACCAACCGCGGCGGCAACCTGCTTGGATAGTGGGCGTTTCATATCAGATCTTGATCGGTTTGACGCGCTGGCCGTTCTGGACCCGCTCACCCGGATAAAGTATCACCTCTTCCCCCGCCTTCAGTCCGTCCAGCACTTGCGTTTCGGCGCCGCTGGAGCGGCCTGCCTCGACAGGCCGGAGCCGCGCGCGGCCGTCGGTTACCACGAAGGCCGCCCACTGTTGAGCGCGCCGAAACAAGGCCCCGGCTGGCACCTTGAGGGCCTGGCTGGTTTCCCAGACAACAATCCGGGCCTCGACGCGGAAGCCGTCTCCGAGGCTCCGCCGTTGTTCGGGCGGTGTGAGCAGGTCGGCGATGACGTTGACCCGTTGCTCCTCGACGCCCAAGGCGGACACTTTGGTGAAGGCCGCCGGTTCAACCAGGCGGACCCGGGCGGTCAGCGGTTCGCCGCCGCCCCATTGCTCCAGCTCCACTTTGGTCCCGGGCGCGATGGCGGCGCCGTCGCGCGAGAGCACTTCGACGACGACTTCCAGATCGGCGGGGTCGCCAATCTCGAGCAGTGGGGTGCCGGCCGTCACCACGCGGGCGTTTTCTTCAAAGACGCGAAGCACGCGGCCGCTGGTGGGGGCTTTGACTTCGGTCGGGCGGCGTCCGGAGTTGATTGGACTGCCGCTGTTCGAGGCGAATTCGGCCAGTTCAGCCTCGACCTGGCGCAACATCCCCTCGGCCGCATCCAGATCCTTGGCGGCCGACGTTGCGCGCCACTGGACGGATTCGAGTTCCTGAATCGCCACCGATTTTTGCGCGTACAACTCTTGGATCCGCCTTAATTCGCTGGCCGCGAACGCGCCGGCCGCGCGCGCCTTTTCAACGTTGGCGGCCACGGCATCCCGTCGGGCTTCGGTCAGCGCATGGGTGCGTGCGTCCAGCAGCGTGGGCGAGACCGGATCGATCACGGCCAGTTCCGTCTCAGCGGCCTGCACGTCGGCACCCGCTTTGAGCGCGATGCGCCGGAGGTGTCCCGTCACGGGCGCCGAGATCAGGTACCGCTGCCGGATGCGCGTCTGGCCTTCTTCGTTGACCGTGGCGCGCAGCGTGCCCACGGTGACGCGGGCCGTTTCCACAGGAGCAGGCTGCGGCCACAACCCGATCACGATCAACGCCGCCAGGGCCAGGGCGCCGGCGTAGGGCAGCCAGCGGCGGGCGCGGCGGGCGGCGCTGTTGCGCTTCGTCGGAGGGGCAACGGGTTTGTCGGAGGGAGTCGGAGGCATGTTCAATGGTGGTTGGCGCGGGGTGTCATTCGGGGGCCTTCAGCGCGCTCACGAGATTGAGCTGGTTCAGTTCTCGCAGGACCGACAGCGCCGACAAGGTGGAAGCCACACTCACGATGAGCACGGCGAAGGCGTAGTTCCGCGCGGTGAGCACCAGCGGCAAACGCACCGTTTCGGTGTTCACCGCGTTGAGGATGACCGTGGCAAAGCCGGTGCCCAGCAGCAGACCCAGCGGCACTGCAATCCCCGCCAGCATCACCAGCTCGGTCGCCAGCACCGCGCCGACTTCGCGCCGCGAAAATCCCACCACGCGCAAGGTCGCCAGTTCGCGCGCCCGCTCGGCGAGAGAGATGCGGGCGTTGTTGTACACCACGCCGAAGGCGACGACCGTGGCGAAGACGAGGTAAATCCGTTGAATCAGTCCAATGGTTTCGGCCGTGGTCCGACGGAAGTTGTCGCGGAGGGATTCCTTGATCGCGACCCAGCTCACGCGCGGGATGTCTTTCAAGGCCCGCAGGAACTCGCTGCGGCGCGCGGCATCAATCTTCACACTGGCGCCGCTGATGAGGTCACCTTCGCCCAGCAGCCGGTTCAAGGCCCGCAGGTCCATGTACGCGGCCATCCCGGAGAAGTCCTGCGCCAAATCCATCAGACGCACCGTGCGGATGGGTCGCTTGCCTTCCAGGACTTCGACCACCAGTTCGTCGCCTGGGCGCGCCCCCAGCACTTCGGCCAGTTTCGCCGAAACAACCAGCCCGTGGGGCGGAAGCTGGATCTGGTGGCCGGACTCATCAATGACGCGGTTATACAGCCCATTCTGCGGCAGGCCCTGGATGGCCAACTGGCGGCGCCGGTGGCCGCAACTGATGCGCACAAATGCCTGCCGGATCGGCTCGACCGCCACCACCCCCGGCAATTGGCCGAGCAGATAACGCACTTTGTCGCTGTTCGGTTCCACCAGGCCGACGCTCACGTCTTGCCGCTGAACCACATCCCACTGAAAGTCGATCACTTCCGCGATGCCGTCGCGGAAACAATTCGGCACGATGAGCAAGCCGGTCGCCAGCGCCAGGCCCGCCACGGTGAACAGCGCCTGGATCGGCCGGCGTTCCAGGTTGCGGACCGCGATCCGGAAGGTGTGGGACAGGAAACGCGCGATCCCGGTGCGCTCCACCAAGGCGGGCCGGTAATTCGCCGGCGGCTCGGGGCGCATCGCCTCGGCGGGCGGGAGCCGCGCGGCCCGGCGCACCGCGCTGAAAACACCCGCCGTGGCCGCGGCGGCGCTGACCAGCAAGGCCAGGGGAAAGGCGGTCTGGTCGAGGTGAAACGCCAGTACCGGAAAGCGAAAGAACCGGTGGTAAAAGCCGACCAGTTGCTGGCCGAGCAAAACCCCAGCCAGTCCGCCCAGCACCGTGCCGCCCGCCACCATTACGAACGCGAACTTCAAGTAGTGCGTGACGATCTGACGATTGGCGAAACCAAACGCTTTCAGGACCGCGATTTGTTCCCGCTGCAACGCCAGCAGCCGCGACAGCACCGCATTGGTCATGAACGCCGCCACACTCAGGAACACCAACGGAAACCCGATCGAGAGTATGCGTTGGACACGTATCTCATCCGTAACCCGGATGTGCGAGGGATGATCGCCCCGTCCGTACGCGCCCCGTCCCCCATAGGGTGTCAGCAGGCCGTCAAGCTCGGCGATGACGGGGCGCTCGGAAGCGCCCGGGGCGAGCGTGAGCGACAGGTAGTTGAACGCGCCGTCCAGGTCGAAGGCGGAGGCCAGTTCCTTGTAGTGCATCCAGAATACCCCATAGCTGCGGTTGTCCGGGAGCGCCGTCCCGGGCCGGGACTCAAAGATGAACTCGGGCGACAGCACGATCCCCGCGACGCGGAATGGCTGGCGGCGGCCATTGAGCAGCAGCGCGAGCAAGTCGCCAGGCTGCAAACGATTGGCTTCGGCGAAGGCCTCGCCCACCAGCACCTCGCCATGACCGCCCGGAGTGAGCCACTGGCCGGCACGGAGGAACAGGCGATTGAGTTCCGGGCGCCCGAGATCCGGCAGCGAGCGCACCAGCCCGCTGGCGGGTTCATCGAGGTCGGGGAGGTCGAGGGTGACCTGCACGGAAATGCCCGGCTGCACGGTCGCCACCCCGGGGATCGCCGACACGCGCGTTGCGACCGAGTCAGGCGCGCGTTTCAACTGGACGAAGACCTCGGCGAACCGATTGGCTTCGTAGTATTCCTGGCGCGTGCTTTCGAGCGAATAGATCAGGCTCCGCGCCATGATCATCATGGCCAGACCGCAAGCCATCACCAGGGCCACGGCCATGGCCTGGCCTTTCATGCGGCGCAGATCCCGCCAGAGTTTGCGATCAAGCCCGGAGAGCATCACCAGTTCAAGCTGCTGGCCGGCGCACGGTGTGGGTTCTGACGGATGTGGTGCACCCGTCCGTCCATGAGGTGAATCACCCGGTCTGCCATGTCGGCCATGACGGCGTTGTGGGTAATGATGACGGTGAGGGTGCCGAGCTCGCGGTTGATATGTTCAATGGCCTCCAGCACCACGACGCCGGTGCGCACGTCCAGGGCCCCCGTGGGCTCGTCGCAAAACAGCACCTCCGGCCGTTTGGCAATGGCCCGCGCGATGGCCACACGCTGCTGTTCTCCACCCGACAATTGCGCGGGAAAGTGGTCCAGGCGCGCGCCCAGGCTGACCATTTCCAGCGCCGTTTCCGGCGGCATCGGATCACGGGCAATCTCGGTAATGAGGCCCACGTTCTCACGCGCCGTGAGGCTGGGGATCAGGTTGTAGAACTGAAAGACGAAACCAACACACTCCCGGCGATACCGGGTGAGCTCGTCCTCGTCGATGGCGGTCAGGTCCATGTCACGATACCAAAGCTCGCCCGCGGTGGGGATGTCGAGTCCGCCCAGATTGTTGAGCAGCGTGGTTTTGCCGCTGCCAGATGGACCCAGCAGCACCACCAGTTCGCCCTCCTGAAAATCAAGGTCCACCCCTGCCAGCGCCCGGACCTCTGTCGCCCCAGCGCCGTAAACCTTGGTCAGACCCCGGACCCGGAAGATCCGGGCGCCCCCGTTCGCTGCCTCCACACGGCTTCCCCGCAAGGCTCCCGGATCGTCCATCATCGGCCCCTGCTTCGTTCCATTGAAACGAACGTGTGATTCAATCTTACGTTCCAGCCGGCTTGTCAAGCCTCTGCCGCCCTGAATTGCCCCGGAGAGGCAGGGCGTCGCCTTTGTGGCCAGGGTAGGGCGAGACTCCGTCGAGCCCTCGAATCTCGTGTGGCCAAGGAAATCAGGGCTCGACGGAGTCTCGCCCTACCGGCGGCGGTTGCGGCTCTGACGCGCTGCGGGACCGCGCTCCGAGCAGGACAATCGAGGCCCACAGCGCCCTCAGTTCTTTTCTCCAGCCCGGAACACGGTCCAAGGCTGCGATGGGCGGCTCTTCAGAATGCCCTTCATCCAGTCGAACTGCGGGTGGGCTGCGAGGAACCTCTCGGCGTCGAAGGCCCGGCCGCAGGCCGCGCCCCACCGGGCGGCAAAGGACATTTCTTTGGCCATCCTGGAATCCACCACCTTCCCGTCAAAAGTTCCGGCTGGGAAAAACGGCCCGCCCGGCCAAGTGCCCCAGAAATAGCGATCCAGTTCATAATGGGCGCACAGGCAGCGACCGCCCGGAATCACCTTCTCGAAGTAGGGATCGTAGTGGTCGGCTTCAAAGCGCTTGGCCAGTTTGAGGTCGATCTTGCCCGCGTATTGCGCCATCAGCTCCTTCCACCGGACCCGGCGCGCGACTGACGAAAGGCGCACGTCGCTTTCGTTCGCCCCGGTCTCCAACCGCAGCACCTTCAAGTCTTCGGCAATGTTCGAGCCGACGAAGAATCCATCGCGTTTCCGCTCCAGGCCGATGTACTTCAAGCCGAGTTCAAGCCGCGCGATTTCGCCGGAGCGCACATCGCCCAAGAGCCAGGCGTTGGCGTAACCGCCGTTATTGCCGCGCTTCATGAGGTCGCACCACTCGTCGATGGAGGAAGCGTCCTGGGTAGCCCGCCGCATCCGGACAAACTCCGGAATCCCCTTCTCGTCATAGCCCTCGAAGTTGCCAATGGTCGTCTCCGACCCGACCAGTCCGGCATCGGTCACGAAGAAGTCCGTGCCGCTGTGAATCCAGCCTGGCCAGGTCTGCATCAGGATGCGGTGGCCCTTTTCTGGGAGGACGTCCAGGACCACGTTTGCGCTGGCCTCCGGGTAGTCCACCATGCTATTGTGGCCCAGCACTACGCCGCCGTCCACCGTCATGCTGCCGGTGGCGATGAAGGAACTGCACGATTGCTTCGGGGGCGGGGGGCTGTCCGAACCCAGCTTCTTCTTCTCCTTGGGCCACCAATACCCGTCCAGCTCGAACCAGGCATTATAGACGATCAGCTCGGCCCGTGAACTCGAAACCCCGGCGGCGCGGAGTCCCTCGACCAGCCCGTCAAGCTCGGCGAGATTCTCCGGATCGACCTTCGGTTCGAGGAACACCATGGTCTTCTCCTGCAACCAGGGCCAGTCCATCGCGCTGTCGTGTTCCCACAGCGCGCGGGTCACGCGGAGCGACTCGGCGATCTCGTTGGCGAGCAAGTAGCCGTATTGGAATCCCCGTTCGGCTGGCGCGCCTTCGAGGTGCAGGTAAATCCACCCGTGCTTTTCATGGCGCTCAGCTTTGCGCAGGCAAGCCTGCTGGGCTTCGGAGAGTGGAGCGGCCGGCAAGGCACGGTCGGGACCAGCGACCAAGCCGCCGGCGAGCAGCCCGATCAGGCAAAGTGTGTCGAACCTGTGGGAAATCCCCCACCGCCCGTTGGCCCCACACTGCGACCATGAACCAACCACCGAGTAGTGGGGCAGGCTTCCAGCCTGCCTGCGGGGCTTCCAGCCCCCAGACACCTTTGCCGGCAAGATCGCGGAAAGTTGGCGGAAGGCGGGAACGGTGCGCTGTGAGCTGTTCACCCTGTTGACACTGCCAGTCGCGAGGGAGAAAGCAATGCGAATCCGGGGGCCAGTCTCGCCCTGGCATTTTCGCGAGTTGCCCTGCCATTTTCGGGAGTTGACACCAATCCATAACCGGGAAAACAGTACCGGCATGAATGAAGCCAACCAAAATCCCACATCACGTCGCGAGTTTCTGAAAAACACCGGCCGGATTGCGGCGGTCTCGGCCCTGGCGGGAACCGTACTCCCGCATGTCCACGCGGCGGAGAACAACACCGTCCAGGTCGCCTTGATCGGCTGCGGCGGTCGGGGCACCGGCGCCGCGGAAAATGCCCTGTCCACCAAAAGCGGCCCGATCAAACTCGTTGCTATGGCCGACGTTTTTCAGGACCGGCTCAAGGACAGCTACAGCAACCTGAAGAAACGATTCGCCGCGCAGGTTGATGTGCCGGAGGAGCGCAAATTCCTCGGCTTCGACGCGTACAAGAAGGCGATGGATTGTCTCAAGGCGGGTGACGTGGCGATCTTTGCCACGCCGCCGGCATTCCGTTGGGTCCATTTCACGTACGCGATCCAGAAGGGCCTCAACGTTTTCATGGAAAAACCGGTCACGGTGGACGGCCCGACCAGCCGCCGGATGTTCAAGCTCGGCGAGGAATCCGTGAAGAAGAACCTCAAGGTAGGGGTTGGCCTGATGTCCCGTCACAGCCGGGCGCTGCAAGAACTGGCCAAACGCGTTCAGGACGGCGAGATCGGCGACATCATCCTGCAGCGCGGCTATCGGATGCATGGGCCGGTCGGATACTTTTCCTCGCTGCCCAAGCCGGCCAGTGCCAACGAACTGCTCTATCAAGTCCAGCGCTTCCACAGTTTCCTCTGGGCCAGCGGCGGGAACTACAGCGACTTTTACATCCACATTATCGATCACCTTGGCTGGATGAAGAACGCCTGGCCGGTCAAGGCGCAAGCGCTGGGCGGCCGCCATTATCGCCAGAGCCCTGAAGGCGTCACCTACGTGGACCAGAATTTCGACATCTACGCGGTGGAATACACCTATGCCGACGGAACCACGTTCAATTTCGACGGGCGCTGCATGACGAGGTGCAACGACATCTACTCGAGCTACCTCCACGGCACCAAAGGCATGGCCATCGTTTCCAAGAGCAGCGACTGCGGGATGCCTTCCAGCATTTACAGGAGCCTGAGTCCGAAGCGCTCCGACATGACCTGGGAATCCAAAGTCAACCCGGGTGAGCAGGATCCCTATCTGAACGAATGGAACGACCTGATCGACGCCATCCGCAGTGACAAGCCCTACAACGAGGTCAAACGCGGTGTCGAAGCCAGCCTCGTGACGTCGCTGGGCCGCATGGCCGCCCACACCGGCCAGGAAGTCTCCTATGAGGACATCCTGAACTGCGACCACGAGTTCGCTCCTGATGTGGATAAGCTGACGATGAGCTCACCCGCGCCGTTGAAGGCCAGACCCGACGGCAAATATCCCGTCCCGATGCCCGGTGTCAGCAGGAACCGGGAATACCTCGACGCCGTCACTGCCTGACCCTGGCCAATTCCGTGGCAAGAAGAGCCCGGCCCAGTGCGATGAGCGGTTCCAGGTTGCTCCGGGCGGACGCCACCACCATCTCCCGGTCGTTTAGCGTGACGAGGCACGCCCTGACGTTGCGCGCGGACCGGCAGCTCTTGGGCACATAGATCGCCACCAGTTCACGCTCGCTCACCACGGCCACGACGCGATCCCAGCCGCGGGTGGTCATCGCCTTGTCCGCCGCAATCAACAGTTCGGGATGATTGAGACGCTTGCTCCCGGGCTCCAGCTTGTACACCCCCACCTCGGCGCTGCGGATCGCCTTGACCGCAGCCCGCGCGTCGGGCTCA
>Ga0315274_10004427_pt1 | contig 20639 bp, 15 predicted proteins | sample YL17G02_20_MG_FD_203700 | JGI IMG/M metagenome (GOLD analysis project Ga0315274, IMG submission 203700) | Sediment microbial communities from Yellowstone Lake, YNP, Wyoming, USA - YL17G02_20 | ecosystem: Environmental > Aquatic > Freshwater > Lake > Sediment | place: USA: Wyoming | collected...
AAATCAAACCGAATCCGCTGAACAGCCTGTTCCATGATCTACGGCCTCCTTGCGTGAGTTAACTCGTAGCGCAAACATAAGTTAACGCATCAAGGAGTCGTAAAAAAGGGCCGGTACGAATAATTCGCGTTTGGCCGCCTTGGTAAGAAGGCCGTCTTCACCTGGCCCAAGCGCAAGGAGGATGTCTACTGGAAGTGGTTCAACCCGTCGAGGGTGCCGATCTACTTCGAATACTTCATCGATTCCGGAGAGCAGATCGCAAAACTGTGTGATAAGTTCAATGCCAAGGAGTTCTTCGATTTCGCCTGGTCGCGGTTTAAGGCCCTGGCTGACTGGCACCCGTGTCCCAGCCATACCGAGAAAAACCCCGAATACGACATGTATACCTTTTACTGGCGCGCGGTTATGCACTGCAACTCGCTCACCCAGCAGAACCCGTGGCTGGATGAGTGCCCCCAGGAAGACCCGTATGTTTATGCCACCCAGATGCACTGGAAGACCGCCGAGGAAAAGGGCATCAAACACGGCGACAAGGTCTGGCTTGAGAACCCGCAAGGCCACCGCGTCAGAGGGTGGGTGGCTTTGACCGAAGGCATCGAGCCGCGTCATCTGGCCATTGCGGCCGTCGCCGGTCACTGGGGCGAGTATATGCCTATTGCCAAGGGCAAGGGTACTTTCCTCAATGACCTTGTCGAAATGGATAAGGAGCACACAGACCCGCTGACTTTGAACCAGGATATCTGCTGCCGGGTCAAGATTTACAGGGCGTAGGCCGGAGCGCCGGGATTGGCTTCGGTTCTTGTGGTTGCTGGGACCGTTGTTGGAGGCAAGGAATGGCACGCTATGGAATGGTGATCGATCTCAAGCGGTGCTACGGCTGTTACGCCTGCATGCTGGCGTGCAAGGTCGCGAACCACACTCCGCCTAATGTATTCTGGAGCCGGGTCCTGAAAGGCGAGTCGGGAACGTTTCCCAACGTTGTTCGGCAAGCCCTGCCGGTCCTTTGTTTTCATTGCGAGAATCCCGGGTGCGTGAAAGTATGCCCCACCAAAGCGACATACGCAAACGAGGATGGCGTAGTCGTCATCGACAAGAATGTCTGCGTGGGCTGCAAATACTGCCTGATGGGCTGCCCCTACGGAGCGCGCTACACCGTGAAGGAGTGGAAGAGTTACTTCCCGGAGGGACTTCCTCTTTCAGAATTCGAGCAATTCCAGAAGAATGCCTGGGAGGAGAAATCCGGTTGCGGCGTGGCCACCAAGTGTGACTTCTGTACAGCCAGACGCAAGGAGGGCAAGGAGCCGGCATGCGTGGCTGCGTGTCCTGCCAATGCCCGCATTTTCGGGGACCTCGACGACCCGAACAGCGAAGCCTCCCTGCGGATTAAGAGGGACAGGGGGTTCGTTCTGAAACCCGAGCAAGGTACGAATCCCAAGGTCTACTATCTGGCGCCCAGGTAGGAACGTCCGCGTTCCCGCCAAGGAAAGCGCAAACGTAAAGTGGGAGATCGTCATGAACTCGAAGCTCTTTGGCCTGGTTCAGACCGAATGGCGGTGGCTGATTGCCATTTACCTGTTCCTCGCCGGCACCGGGGGTGGGGCGCACATAACCGGCGTCTATGCGGACTTCTTGGGGTGGTCCAAAGTGGCCGACATTGGGGTTTGCCTAGGTTGGCCATGCGTCTTGGTCGGGTGCATGTGTTTACTCCGGGACCTCGGGCAGATCAAGAATGCCTGGCGTGTCGCTAGAAAACCTGATACGTCGTGGATCGCGCGAGGCACTATCATTATCTCCATTTTCATGATTATTGGGTTTGTCCATACCGTTCTGTGGATCTGGCCGGGAATCATGGCGGGGACGAATGACACTGCGCGACACTTCCTCGGGGCGCTCGGGGCATTCTTTGCGTTTGGTACGATGGTTTATACCGGTCTGCTGCTCGGCGATGCCATTCCCATACCGTTCTGGAGCACTGTTCTCCTCCCGATTCTGTTCTTTGTATCTGCGCTCTCCACCGGCATTATGGCCGTCGTCCTCGCTGGGGTGATCACGGGCGTCGACCAGGAACAGCTTCTGGCGTTGGGAAGAGTGGATATCCTCCTCATCGTGGTCGAGGGATTAGTGCTGGCCGCCTATCTGCATGGATCGTACCGGCTTCCAAACAGTCGGATGTCAGCCGAGCATCTGCTGAGGGGCGAGGCAGCCGGCATGTTCTGGGGCGGAGTCGGCGTTTGCGGTCTTCTGATCCCGCTGGTCTTCGAGGCACTCGGAGTTCACGGCGTAGGTGCGGTGGCGGCCTCCATCCTTGGTCTCGTCGGCGGGCTTTGCCTCCGGTACGTCGTGCTTGCGGGCGGAGCCATGTATCCCATGTCCGCGGCGGGCTTCGAGTTCAGACCGGTTCGCCGGCCGAAGGACCCCATGCCTGCAATCGGCAAGCTGCCCCCGAGCTGAGAGTATATTCAGTCCGATGGTCCGGCCTGGACATCCGGGCAAGGCGGCGCGTCCGGGTCTTCAGCCGCAACCGGCTTCCAATGCCACTTCGTCCCCGTTTTGTACTCCGCCATCCTGCCTTCCATCTTTCGCTTCTCTTCGATAAACCTCACCACCATCTGAGTTCGGCGGCATAGCGGGCACTGATTCGGGATCAGACCCGCGTCATCCCCTCGTCTGTGCGAAGCGGCCCTCAGTTTTGCCTCGGGGGCGAAGTTCCCCCCGCAGACCGAGCAGCGGAGCATGTCACTTGCTGCAAGGACGATTTCATCCGGGGCGCCAGGCTCGGCCTCGGCTTCCGCGAGCCTCATCGCCTTTTCGGGGCAGATATTCAGGCAATCACGGCAACCATCGCAAAGCCGGTATCTGAACAGGATGCTGAGAGCGTCCTCAGTCTGTTCGCTGCGAATCGCGCCGGTCGGACAATGCTTGCCGCACACCTCGCACAGCGAACACTTGTCCGCATCGACCTCCACCTGCCAGTGGCGCCCGGGGGAACCCGCATGTTGATCGCTCTCACTGCCCATGATCGCTCGTTCTCGCACCGATGGGGCCAACCGCATTCACGGCCCCCGCAGGTGATGATCGGCACCAAACCAGTCATCCGCAAGATCCTACTCGAATTCTTGTCGCTCGCCCTGCAACGCCCGACGCACAAAAGAGAGTCGGAAGCCGACCCCCCTTGGCTGTTTGACACAAGGGTCTGCGGAGGCTGGTTGACCGGTGAATGGGAACGATCTTCAACGCTCAGGGAGGCGTTGGTGTCGCACGAGGCCTGGGTGGCCCGAATCCGCAAATTGGAGAGCGGGAACAAACCTCCCCCGCCTGATGCCTTGTGGTAGTCCGCCATGCCGGACTCAGAGACCGGGCCATTGCTTGACGGTAGGGCTTGCGATGACGACCCTCTCCGGTCATCTTCTTCTCCATCCGCGCGTTCCTTTCTGCGGCGGCCTGCTTTTGCGCAAGGTAACGTCGGCAAAAAGGAACGCTCATTGTTGGGCGAAACCATCACCAGCCTGCAAGTTGATTAGCGGCGATGCGTGGCGCGCCTGCGACGACCGGTGTCACCAGGGCGATTGGGCCCGGTTTTCGGTTCGCATCGAACTGTGGGGCGCCGTCATCGAATGACCGACCGGTTGCAATTTTCATCGGAACCAAACCTCCGCTCGTGTGTCAAAGAGGAGTGCCTATAATTCGCTATGACTGGGGCGGGCCCCAGTCCTGCTCGACCGTTCGGTCCGCTGGGAAAACCGTATGGCCCGCAAGTGAGGTATCCCTAACGTGTGCACGCCTGCCGTCCGATGGTCAATCTTGTTGTTCGCGGGTTTGATCCTTCCCTGGCACGCGGCGCCCGGTCGCGCAGCCGACGCACCGCCCGAGAAGGCCCCCCCAGTTGATCCTGAGCGGCTTCGAGAGAAGACCGTCTACATCCCTTACGACAAGCTCCGAGAAATCTTCGAACGCGAAGGTCGCGGCGTCTTTCTGCCGTACGAGGAGTTCCAGGAACTCTGGCGGGCGGCCGCGGAACGGACCCGGAGACCGCCCGATCTCAAGCCGCCGATCGAAGCACTCCTCTCGGAGGTTTCCAGCGACGCGACGGTTTCGCGCGACGTGGTCCAGGTGCACGCCACGGTGAGTATCGAGGTGCTGACGGAGGGTTGGCACCAGGTTCCGCTGCGTCTTTCCGACGCCGCCGTCACCTCCGCGGTCATCGCCGGCCAGCCGGCGCGACTGGTCACGGGACCCGACGGCGGGCACCGCCTGCTCATCGAGAAAAGATCCAAGGAACCGGAACGGATCGAGCTGACCCTGGAGTACGCCAAGGCGTTCGCCAAGTCGCCGGGCCGGAACAGCGTTTCGTTCGACGCCCCGCAGGCCCCGGTGAATCGCTGGCGGGTGCGGATTCCCGAAGCCGGAGTGAAGATCGACATCCATCCGTTGATCGCCGCCACGCAGGTGCCGACCGACGGCGCCGCGCCCGCCCGGAAGGACGAGACGGAGGTGCTCGCGTTCGTCGGCGCGGCGCCTTCCGTGCGAATTGATTGGACTCCGCGTGCCGAAGGGGCCACCGGTCTGAAGGCGTTGGTGAGCGTCCAGACGGTCCAGCGGATGTGGATTCACGAGGGCGTGCTTCGCTCGAACGTTCAGCTTACCTATGACATCCGTCGCGGTGCGCTTGAGCGGTTGATCGTGGAGGTCTCCGCCGATCAGAAGGTCGTCAACGTCTTCGACGCCAACATCCGCCAGTGGTCCGTCGAGCCGGCCGGGGATTTTCAGCGAATCAACGCGGAACTGTTCGAGCCGAGCCGGGGAACGCAGGAGATGGCCGTGGAACTCGAGCGGTTCAGCGAGTTCAGCGGCGCCGACGAGCTTAGGGCGCCGGTGGTCCGCGCCGTGGGCGTGGGACGCCAACAGGGCGTGGTGGGAATCGGCGTCGCCGAAGGGTTGCGGGCGGAGCCGATCCGGTGGACCGGGCTACTGCAGATGGATGCCGCCGAAATGCCCAAACCGCCGGCGGGAGGCGCGGCGGCGGGGCCGTGGGCGCTCAGCTATCGATTCGCTTCCGTGCCTTACGATCTCGCTCTCCGCGTGGAGAAGATCGAACCTCGGATCACCGTCGACGCGTTCGCGGACGTGCGACTCGAACCCCAGGAGATGGTCAGCGAACTTCAGGCGATCTACACGATCGAGAAGGCCGGGGTTTTTGGCCTGGAATTCGAGCTTCCGCAAGGATACACCCTGCGCAGCGTCCACGGATTCTCTGCCGCCGGTGTGGAACCCGCTGCGGTGGAGAGCCAGCAGGTTTCGGCGGATGACAGGACACGACTGACGGTCAATCTCTCGCGCCGAGCCTTCGGACGTGTCGGCTGCACGGTCAGTGTGCGCCGCGCGGTCGATGAACCCGACCTGCGCACCCCCACGGGAAAGACGGTCGATGTGGCAGTCGTCGTCCCGCGGGCCGTCGGTCCCTTTCTTGAACGGACAGCCGGTCGATTGATTCTTCGTACGCCGGAGAGTCTGCGGGTCAGCCCTTTGAAGGCCGAGGGGCTGCGCTCCATCTCGGTGGCGGAAGCGCTCGCCGATAGAAGCGACGCCTCGAAAGCGGCCCCCGCCGAAGGGGCGTTGGCGTTTTCATTCGCCGACCAGCCGGTTTCGCTGGCGCTTCAGGTCGAGCGTCGCAAGCCCTACGTCACGGCCCGACAATTCCTGCTCGCCAAGATCGAATCCGGGGTCGTGAAATACGAGGCGACTTTCCTGTATGACATCCGCTACAGCGACGTCGAGTCGTTTCGGATCGACGTGCCTCGCGACCTGGTCGGTCGCATTCACTGCGATACGAAAGGCGTCCGAGAGTCGGTGGTGGAGCCGACGCCGAAGGATACGGAGGAAGGCTATGCCGCCCTGCGCCTTCGCGGCGAGGCGAAGTTCACTCGTGACGCCAGCGTCAAGTTCTCCTGGGAAGTCAAGCTCGAATCGCTCGAAGTGGGCGAAAGCCGGGACATTGCGGTGCCTCGCCTGAAGCCGATGGACGTGGACCGGGCGTGGGGACAAATCGCGTTGGCCAAGGCCGAAACGATCGACATCCGTCCCTCCGGCGGCGCGACCTCGCCGACACCGACCGGACTGCGTCCCATCGACCCGCGGCACGACTTGATGGACGGTGCGGCTGGGCTGGGAGCGGGCGAGGCGGCGCGGGCGTTTGAGTTTCACGACGATTGGGCGCTCGTGGTCACCGCGACGCGCTACCAGCTCGAGGAGGTCAAGCGGACCAGCATTGAGCGGGCGCTGCTTCGGATGGTCGTGACCCGCGGCGACCGGCTCTCCGTGCAGGCTCTCTACCGCATCCGCAGCGCGCATCAACGGCTCGCGCTGCAACTGCCCACGGCCGTCAGCTTCGACACCGATCCCGTGAGGATCAACGGCCGACCGGTCTCACTCGAACGTGGAAAGACCGACGAGTTCTTCGTGCCCCTGAAGGGGCAGAATCCCGATTTGCCGTTTGTGCTCGAGGTCCGCTACACCTTGCCCCAAGGCGGCACGCGATTCAGCTTCCCTGTGTTCCCATCCGAGCCGGCGGTGCAGAAGGTGTATGTGACGGCTTACGTGCCGCCCGATCGCGTGCTCCTCGGTTCGATGGGTCCGTGGACCGATGAACAAAGTTGGGACTGGCGTGACTGGCAGGGATTCATGCCCACGCCGAAGACGCACGATGCGGCGTTGGCCCAATGGGTCACCGAGGGCGTGTCACTACCGGCCAGTCCAACGGGAAGCTTCCAAGTCGACGGGCGTCCGTATCTGTTCTCCGCCTTGCAGCCCGCCGCGCCGCCCGGGGGAATGCTCTCCCTGGTCACCATAGACGAAAATTGGTGGAACGCGATCGTCGTCGCTGTGCTGCTCGTCGGCGGGGTGGTTCTCCTACGTGTGGCTAGTGGGACTCGCTTCATCGCCGTGGGGGCGTTTCTTTCCGGCTGCGTCCTCTGCGGCGTCTTTCTGCCTACCTTGTCCATGCAGATTCTCGACGTCGTGACGGGCTGCGCGATTCTTGTCGTGCTGCTCGTGTGGCTGGTGCATCACCTCGTGTGGGTCCGACCGCGCGACCCAACCGTCCTGGCCCGAAAGCAGGCCCGCGAGGAGGTTCGCCTGGCGCGGATTCGCGCGCAGATGCCGCAGCCGGCTGCGGCGACGGCCGCTCCCGTCCAGGGCGAGGGAGGGCAGCATCATGGGTAGCCCGCGCGTTTGGATGATCTTCCTCGTTGCCTTGGCGTCAGGCTTCACCGCCGCGAGGGTCTCCGCGGCGAATCCCAACTCCCCCGAGAAAGTCCGCGAAATCTACGTCCCGTTCGACGACCTCAAGCTTATCCTCGAAGAACAGCCGGGGCGCGTTCTGTTATCCCGTGAGGAGTACGAAACGCTGCTCCAAGCTTCGCGGAAGGTTCCGGATGCACACGCGCCGTACGCGGCGACGGTCGTCTCCGCGGATTATGTCGTCACCGTCGGAGGGGATCGAGCGGAGTTCGCCGGGACCCTCATCCTGGACGTGATGGAGACCGGCGTGCGTGCCGTGGAGTTGGAGGTTGACCGCGTCGGCGTGCGCCGCGCGGTGCTCGATGGTCTCGCCGCACCGATGGCGCGAAACCGGCCGGACCGGTTGACGCTTTTTGTGGAGGGGCAGGGTCGGCACCACCTAGCCCTAGAAATGACCGCCCCGGTTGAAACAACGGCGGCGCAGCAAACGCTGACCTTCCGGCTCCCCACCCCTCCCGCAACCCGCATGTCGATGACCGTCCCCGGGAACGTGGAAATCAAGAGCGGCGCGGCCGTGGTCAGCCGAGTGTTCGACGAAACCGGCCAGATGACGCGGTTCGAGATTCTGCCGCAGCCGGAGCCAGGCCGCTGGATCGTGGACGAAGGCAAACAAACGTCGCGCTATGAGCCGGCGCCGGCGGCGAGCGCGGTGTCGTTGGTGATGACGCTGAACAACCGGCTTCTGCAAGCGCAACGGGCGGTGACGGCGCGCGGCGTGCTGGTCGACGAGATCACGGCCTCCTACGAACGGCTCCATGCCACTTTCTCGATGACCGTGCTTCACCAGGCCGTCGATCGCTTCCGGTTCGCCATTCCGGATGGTTTTGAGGTGACCGACGTCACGTCGCCGCTTCTATCCCATTGGGCGGTCAACGCCGAGGAGTCGCGGAGCATCTTGGAAGTTAGCCTGCGGGAATCGACCACCGAAAAGGTCGTGGTCGGCGTGTCCGCACTGAAAATCCCCGGCGATCCGGCGACTTGGACGCTTCCGCGTCTTGCGCCGCTGGACGTGGTCGGAGAGGCCGCAGTAGTCGGTCTGCTCCTGGAAGACCGCCTGACGCTCCAATCGCTGACCACGGATAAGCTGATCCCGATTGACACGAGCGTGATCACCAGCGCCCTGCCGGGCATGATGTTCGGCGGCGAACCCGGCGCGCCGCGTCTTCGCGCCGTGGCCGCCTACTATTCCCCGACGGGTTCGGAAGGGTTCGACGCCAGGGGAGTGTTCCAAGAGCCCTCCGGGCGGTTTTTGGTCACCACGAATCTTCTCCTCGCGCTGGGCGACAAAGAGCTTCGCGCGCAGGGCGGGTTCGCTCTGAAACCGGCGACCGAACCCCTCTTCGCCGTGGAGGTCGGTGTGCCGCAGCGTTGGCACGTTCTGAGTGTGACCGACGCCGACGGCGCGGCCATGCCCTTTGACACCCTCAACGCCGCGGAAGGGGACGGAACCGCGAGGATCCGCGTGGCTTTTCCGGGAGGCATCGCCCCCGGCACCCCCCGCAGCATCTACTGTCAGGCGATCCACACTCCCGCCGGCTGGCTTTCGAAGTGGGAATCGATGCAGGTCACGTTTCCCGTCTTCGCCGTGCGGGGAGCGGAGCGCGATGTCGGCGCGATCGCCGTACAGAGTGGCGACGAGATGGTCGCGTATCCTGAGGTCGTGGAGGGGCTGACGCCGCTGGATGATGGGGATAAGGCCGACTACGGTCTATCCGCCGCGCTTGGCTCGCGCCAAGCCCCGGCCTTTCGCTACGAGCGTCAGCCGGTCCAGGCGATTTTCCGTGTTGAGCGAGTGCCGCCGCGCCTGACCGCCAAGACCTATTCGTTCCTTCAGTTGGACCCCCACCTGTTCTCGGCCCACTATGAGGTCGTCTTTGACATTGATCGCGCCAAGACCGACACGCTCTTTCTCTCCCTGCCGGAAAGCACGCCTACCGATTTATCCATCACCGGTATCGAGGGAACCACGGTTAAGGAGTACGAGAACACGTTGGTCGGCGAACGGCGCCGATGGACGATTCATCTGGCGGAACCTCGACGGGATGCCGTCCGGCTGGCGGTCGAGTTGGAGCAGCCGCTGGACTGTTCGCAACCCATCGAGTTCGCTTTGCCGATGGTTCGCACCGAGGGTGTCGCCTATCAGTCCGGCGTCGTGGCCGTCGAAGGCAGCGCGGAACTCGACGTTCAGCCACTGACCACACTCCGTAAAGTGGATGTCGGCGAGCTGGCGGGGGCTACGCATCGACCGCGGCGCGGCGCGGCCGGGGGTCTGGGAGTATTCGCCTACGTCGGTGACGATCCGGCCATCGGGGTCCGGATTGCTCGACGCTTCTCCTACGGACTGCCGACCGCGATCGTACAGCGGTCCGAGATGATCACCCAGGTTTCCGCGAACGGCGCCGTCCAGACCGCGGCGCGCCTATCCCTTCGCACATCGGCCGCCTTTTTGGAGATCGAGCTGCCGGCCGCCTCCGACCTGTGGTCCGTGGAACTCGACGGCAAGCCCATGCAACCGCAGCGAGAGGGTGATCGCCTTCTGCTTAGTTTGCCGGCCGCGGATCGACTTCTTGATGTGCGGATCGTCTATCAGACGGCGGTTGAGCGGGTGGGGTTGTGGGGTGACGTCGCTTTGACGCCGCCGCGTTTCTCCGTTCGCGCGGAAGGAGGAGAAGCGGATCGCGTGGACGTCCCCACCGCGGATCTACAATGGAACGTGTACCTGCCCGCCGGGTTCCGCCTCGCGGATTACGCGGGAACGGCGACCACCAGGCAGCTTCCCTCGCCCGACCCGGCCGCTTGGTCGGTCGCAAAGCTGCTGTGGCTTGGTACGGGCGGTTTCCAACCGTTCTACGGCGGCTGCTGGCCGAGCCTGAGCCGGGCGCGGGAGTTGTCCCCCCGTGCGAGTAAACGATTTGATTCGGTCGACGAGTCGGTCCGCGATGCCGTCAAGGGGTTGGGATACGTAGGTCGAAAGGAACGGGAACCTGCGCAGGAGGCGGCCAAGAGCGTCGTCGGCCTGCCGCCTCCGTCCCAGGCACAGGTAGCGGAACCGCGGGAGGCGGAGCGAAAGAAGCGAAGGGACGAGAAGCCCAAAGCAAGAGCAGCAAAGGGTGTCCCAGTTGACGATCAGTCCGGGGCTGGTATCGAAGCTCCTGCTCCAGCGGCGGGAAGGCCCCCGACCCCTGTGCCTCAGAGTGGCTGGGGCCTGGAGGGCGTCCGCAGTCTCCAGATCGAGCTGGAACGATCTGGCAACGTCGTAGCCTTCACGAGTCTGGGCGTCGATCCAAAGCTGCGGCTCACGCTGGCGGATGAGCGTCGCGTCGCCGCCCTTGGCTGGGGATTGGCGCTCGCCGCGACCCTTATCGGCCTGGTCTTGACGACACGCTCGGCGCGGATCAAGGCGCTTTACGTCGCCACGGTGGCCGCGTTGACAACCGCGGCGCCGATCCTGCTCGGCAGCACGGAGCTGACCTACGTCGCCAATCCGGTTTTCTATGCGGTCAGTTGGCTCGTGCCCTTCTACGTCACGGTGCGACTGGTTCGATGGCTCGCGGCCAATGTTCATCGTCCCATCCGCTTCCGCGCTCCAACGGCGGCGATACTGGGGCTGGTGCTGATCACGACGGCCCAAGGCGAGCCGCCTTTGGACAAGGGAACGCAGGCCGATCCGATCGTTGTACGGATCGTGGAACCACTCCGGCCGATCCAAGTGCCCGACGACGCGGTCATTGTTCCCTATGATCCCTCCGCACCGCGGGGCCCCGACGGCGCGCCCAAGGCGGGCAGCCAGGTGTTGATCCCTTACCCCAAGTTCAAAACCCTGTGGACACTTGCCCATCCCGAAGCCTCGCCGAAGGCCGTCGCGTCGCCGGCGTCTTTTGCCTTCGCAGGCGGCGCGTTCACGGCCACACTGCGGGAGGACGACGACCTCGATCTCCAAGGGCATTGGGACATGGTCGTCTACGTGGACGACTACGTGAGCGTCCCGCTGGTGCTCTCCGACGCGGTCCTGTCCCGTGCCGACCTCGACGGGCGAGCGGCGCAACTGGGCTCGCAGTCCGCGGGTGGCGAGGGGAAATCGCCCGACCCGACTAACGTGCCGTTCATCCTTTTACTGAAAGGCAAGGGATCGCATCGACTCGATCTGAGCGCAAGAATGCGCGTGACTCGACAGGGCGGCTGGCGCGTGGCGCAGGGGCGGATTCCCAGTGCGCCGGGGACCGCGTTGACCCTGCACGTTCCCCTCGCCGGCACGGAGGTTCGTCTGGACGGCGTTTGTGACCGACGCAGCTATGACACCCAGGCCCCCGGCGAGACGATCACCACGGCTCTTGGACCAGATGGAGCCGTGAACGTGCGCTGGCGTCCCCGCATTCAGGAGGGTTCGAGCGAGTCGAGCTTGACCGCGGCGTCCGACGTCCTTCTTGATGTGCGGGAAGACGGTCTGCGGCTTGTCTGGAAGCTGGCGGTGGATTCCGGTCGCGGCGAGCGCGATTCCCATCGACTGGTCGTGCCGCGTGATTACCTGATTCAATCCATCAGCGGTCCCAATGTGCGCGGGTGGAGCGCGACCGAATCCGACGAGCAAGAAGTGTCCGTCTCGTTGTTGCAGGCGCGCAAGGGGACGGAGGACATGACCGTTGTTCTGCATCAGCGGCGCAGCCTCGCGCCGGCGGAGGCTGCGGCGTTCGAGGCGCCGATCATCCGTGTGGCCGGGGCGGCGCTCCAAAACGGCCGGCTGACCATCCGCCGAAGCGCGTTGCTCGATCTGGCGACCACGTCGGCCTCTGGTGTGACACGGATCGACGCTCCCAAGGAAGCGGAGCGATTGGTCGCCCTCTTTGCGGACGCTTTGGATAGCCCGCTCGGCATGGTCGTCTACCAATCGTACCAATTCGCGTCGCTGCCGTTTGTGATTCACCTCAGCGCCAACCCGGCGGTGTCTGACTGGTCGGCGCAACTCCAGACCGTTCTCCGCGTAGGAGAGCGACGGCGCACTCTGGAAACGCGCCTGACGATCACTCCCCTCCGGCAACCCGTGTATCAAGTGCGTGTGGGCATACCCGCCGACCTCAAAGTCGAGCACGTGGAGGCGCCCGGCGCTTTCGAATGGGCGGTGAGCGAGGACGGGGCCAAGACCCTGACCGTACGCCTGGCCGCCGGCCAGAAAGCCTCGTTTCCCATCATCCTCCGCGGCACGCTCGGCGAGGAAGGACCGCTGGAGCGGATGGAGTTGCCGAGATTCGGCGCCAAGAACCAGCACGGCGAAGTCGCCATACAGACCGATCCGGCGTTTGATCTTGCGGTCGACGCCATCCGGAACTGCCGGGAGATCCCCCTGGAGAACATTCACCACTGGCTTGCGCCGCCCCAGCGCCTGCTGGCGCGTGTGGCTATGAGCCATTGGGGGGATGAGTACGAGGCGCTCCTGCGGGTGACGCCGCGCCAGCCTGACGTCACCTGCACCACCATCACCAATGTCCGCGTGACCGAATCCACGATCGAGGAAACCATTCTCCTTGATTTTGTCGTTTCCCAGGCCGGCATCCGCGGGATCTCGTTTGTGCTGCCCGGCTCGATGAGGGATTCCCGTATCTCCGTCCCGATGCTGCGGGAGAGAACCGTCGAGCCGCTGACGAGCGAACCCGAGTCTCCGGTACGCGTGCGGCTGGCGCTTCAGGACGAAATCATGGGTCGCGTGCGGGTGCTGATCGAGAACGATCGGGCGCTCGGCGCCGAAGCATTCCGCGTGCCGCTCCCGATCGTTGAGACCGGCCGGACCGATCGACGATATGTGGCCATGGAAAGCGCCGGTCGCGACGAGGTGGCGGTTGAGTCGCAGGTCGGCTTCGACGCCCTGACCCATTCTCAGAGCGAGTGGCGGACGCTTACGGAGATTCTCGGCGCAGCGCTCACCCAGGCTTACGTTGCAACCGGCGAGAACCCGGTTCTGACCCTGAAGACGCGGGAGCGGGCGATGGTGGAAACAACGGGGGCGAGGATCGGCCTGGCGCGGACGGTCTTCGTCGCGGATGCCGGCGGCGCGTACCGCGCGACGCAGTCGTACCGGATCGACGACCGCACGGAGCCGTTTCTCGAGGTGCTTCTGCCGGAGGGTGCGAGTCTGTGGAGCGTCCAAGTGGCCGGCGAGCCGGTAAAACCCGCCGGCACGGCTGGGACCGGCACGGATCGACGAGTCCGCATTCCGCTAATCAAGTCCGCGGCCGGCGATCTGGATTACGAAGTCGTGCTCAAGTACGCGGGCCGACTGCCCCCGCCCGGCGCCCTGCGAACTGTGGACTTTCCGCTGCTCCGCGCTGCAAACCTTGCCGTCGAACTAAGCCAGGTGAATCTGTATCTGCCCGAGGACTACCGCTGGTTCGATTTCGGCGGAACGATGCGGCGAGTGGTCAACGAGGCGGAGCTGGCCGCGGGATTCGTCCGGTACCAGACGCGACTCACCGAGCGACTGGGGCAGACGCTGGAAAGCGACAGTCCGTATGCACGCGCCCGAGCTGGGGCCAGCCTAAAGGAGGTGGAATCTCAAACCGAGCAGGTTCGCCGGACTAGGTCCACCATCGGGCCCAATGCCGCCTTCGATGCGGAGCTCAAGTCCAACGAGGCGGTCGTCGCCCACGCTCAAGCCCAACAACAACAGCAACAAGCGCTGCAGCAGACGGCGCAAACGAGGGAGTCTATGGACAACCGCGAGAAGCTCGATCTGTTCTTCGAAAAACAGCAAGTGGCAAGCGCGCGGAACCAGGTGCAGGAGCTCCCCGACAACTTCCCCGCCGCACCAAAGCCGCCGGAGGATCGAAAGGACGTTCGTCCCACGTTCGACCCCGCGTGGCTCCAGAGCAACAAGCTCAGCGAGGCCCCGAGTGCCGACGGCGAGGTCGCACGGCAGATCCAAGCGCGTCTGGATCGTGATGATTCGGTCAGGCTGCGGCCGCAAGCTGCCGCCGCCCAGCCCCAGGGACCGCAGTTCACACCGCAGGCAGCCAAAGGCGAGAAAGGTCCCGCGGAGAGCGACAAGAAGGCCGCCACCGCCAAGGGCAAGCGCACCGCCGGAACCGTCGAGCTTGCCAAGCAATACCAGGCGGCGTTGGAGCAGTCCGACGCCCGTGCCGCCGCGACCTCGGCGCCCGTTGAAGGCCGTGCAGGGGGCAGCGGGGGTGGCGAGCAGGCCGTCGCCCTGACCGGGCTGGCAGTCGACTTCCCCTTGCGCGGGGTCGCGTTTCACTTCACCACGCCGCGTGGCGACGTATCCGTCACCGCGAGGTCAGTGTCGAGCGGTTTTCTCGTGAGCCTCACGCGTCTGGGCATCACGGTGTTTGCAGTCGTGGCCTTCGTCCTGGGCTATCTTCTGGCAACGCGTCTCAAAACGCTCGAGCTCATCGGCGCTACCGGCGCCACCATGATGATTGTGCTCGGCGTACTCAGCACCCTCACCGGCTTGCTCCCAGTTGTCGGTATTCTTGCCGTGATCGGCGGCCTGATGGCTCGCAAGAGGCTGCGCGTGGCGCACACTGCGACGTCGGGCTGATCTCGATGGGACTCATGCCGGGCGAGGGACACCAACCCCATGATGATAGTTGTAGCTCCCGAAAACGTCGTCCCCATCTCCCTGGCCCGTGGGCAGACTGATTATCGGAACACGTGATCGGCCGGTGAGGTCGCACGGGCTGTGAAATCGCAGAAAGACGTGTTGTGATTGCACGCCGTCGGGCTGCTCGCTGGAACCCAGCGGAGAGACGTTCACCGCCGGCCGATCGTCCCGCTACTGGGGCGCAGCGCAACAACGTTCGTGGTGTTCGTCCCAGAGAACGGCAGCACCAACTGACTCGATCCCGGCGGGCCAGGCGGACCCTGGTTGCCGGAGATGGCGGAGACCCGACGCAACTTCCGTCAGGTCTTTCTACGGCCACGCGTACGCGTAAGAAGGCTGGCAGCACCGAGGGCCAGGAGGACAAGGCTGGTGGGCTCGGGGACTGAGGCGGCGTCGACAAACATCCGTCGCAGCGTGTTGTAATTCGCCGGGATTCGCAAGTCGTGCGTCGTCAGGTTGAAAGTTCCCACTCTGGCATTCTCGGCGTCCAGGATGACCACGTCACGGTAGGTGACGTTCCAACTGCGCCAGACATCCGACCAACCGTCGCCGTTGGCGTCGAGGTCCTGCAACCACGGGATGTCCCGTCCTGCGGTGATAAACGCGTTCCCGGACTCGAGGCCTGCCCCGTTCATACCCAGGATCCGGATATCAAGCTGGAGGTAGTTGGCGTCCAGGTCGTTTTGCATCTGGTCAAGGTATCCAAACTGGATACGGCAATAGCCTCACGTAGCGTGACCAAAATACCAGCCCGAAACCTGCTGTAGGTAGTCACGAGGCGAGACCGGTTGGTCGTGGGTCGAGGAGGCCGGGTTGACGTCTATCAGCGAGAAGTCGGGTACTACCTCCCCGCCAGATGCGCCCGACACCCCTGCGGATATAACAAGAAACACGACAAACGAACTGGCCAGCGACCCAAGTTTACTACTTTTCTTGGCGACCGAACTCATTGTTCCCTCCCCTCCTATTCCTGGAATGCCTGGAAGCTCATCGGAAAGCGTCAGCGATCCCTTGGTCTCAGAACTCCCATTCTGCCTTCGCCCGACCGAGGCGAACCAACCCATCGGCCATGATACCAAAAACGGTCCTCGCGAGTCCACGCTCTCCGCAAGCATCCCGTTGATCCGGGTGCGGTTTCCGCCATCGAGACGCCCGATCCGGTGGTCAAGCGTCCTAGAATCGACCGTCCGAATCGCGTCTGGGGATACTCCGTCCTCCGCTCCCCCTCTCCGTGAGCAAACACGACGCGTGCGGGCGTGTCCTCCCAACGCGTCTTCCGGGCCAGTTCATATCGCCTCGAAAGCACCCACGGGCGTCGTCCAGCGCCCTGACGCGTTGACTCAAGGATCGGGGCCGCCACCGATTAACCTGCCCCGACGGTCACGCACCTATGCACGGGTCATGTTTCCGGTAAGACTGGACGCCGTCCGCGCAACAGGTATGATGAGGGGCTGGTTGCCGGCTGCAAGCCAGGATGATCCGAGCGAACGGTCATCACCGCGGAGCGAGTGCTCCAGGCAGACCGTGTCGGTCACCGTGCGCCGGTTTCGGAGCGTTGCCTAAAGGAGTGCGATATGCTGCCCGGACAGAAGAGGTATCCGCACATTTTTTCCCCAGGGAAACTTGGGAAGCTGGAAACCAAAAACCGCATCAAGTACGCCTCCACGGAAACGAACTTCAACTACCAGGACGGATACGTGTCCAACAAGGAAGTGGCCTATATGGAAGCCCAGGCCCGAGGCGGGGCGGGTGTTGTCACGACCCAGGGTGCGTACACGGACCCGAAAGGTGAAGGCAAGGGATACGTGGGCATGATGGCCATCTGGGATGACAGGTTCATCCCCGGACTGCGCCGAATCGCCGACGTCATTCGGAAGTACGACGCGGTCTCCGTCTTGCAGCTCATGCACTGCGGACGCGTAGGCGGCATCCATCTCGACTACACGGTCGGTCCTTCCGTCGTGGAGCAACGGCTTCCCAGATTCAGACCACCGCGCGAAATGACCCGCGAAGATATCGAGCGCTGCATTGAAGAGCACATTCAGGGCGCGAGGCGCTGCGTCGAGGCCGGTTTCGACGCGGTCGAGATATCCGGGATCGTGGGGTACCTTCTCTCCAATTTCATCTCCTCGTATACCAACAAACGGAACGACGAGTTCGGCGGGGATGTGAAGCGCAGAGCGGAATTCCCCCGGAGGATTGTGGAAGGCATCCGAAAACAGGTGGGTCCGGACTACCCGATCATCATCCGCTTGTGTGGGAGCGAACTGCTCGACGACCGCGGCGGCAACACGGCGGAGGAGAGCCTGGAGATCAACCGTATCATCTGCAAGGCCGGCGTGGATCTTCTCTCCGTGACCGTGGGCTGGCAGGAGTCCGCCGATTCCGTGATCTCGAGAGACATTCCTCAGGGGCACTGGCTTCCTGTGGCTCGCCGATTCAAGGAACAGCTCAAGATGCCGGTGTGCATGGCCTACCGGCTCTTCGAGCCCAAGTACCCCGAACAGGCCCTTGCTGAAGGCATCATCGACTTCTGGGAAAGCTGCCGGGCGATGATCGCCGATCCCATGCTTCCCACGAAGATTCTCGAGGGCCGCGAGGAGGACATCATCCCCTGCATGGCGTGCAACATCTGCCTGGCCCGACTCTTCAGGGACGCCGAGCTTACCTGCGGCGTCCGACCTAGCCTCGGGCATGAGAGCGAAGCCGACTGGGGTTTCTACGGCTTTGAGCGTTCGCCTCACAAGAAGAAAGTCATGATCGTCGGTGCGGGGCTCGCCGGATTGCAGGCCGCTGCCGTTGCAGCCGAAAAGGGACACGACGTGACCCTGTATGAGAAGAACGACGCGGTCGGTGGTCAGGCCGCCACCGCGGCGAACGGCCCCTGGGGCGATCAGGAGTTCATGCGGCTCGTCGACCACCTCAAGATTCGCTGCGAAAAAAGCGGTGCAAAGATCATAACCGGGACGGCGGTGACCCCCGAGCTGATCGAAGCGGAGGCGCCCGATGAGGTCATCCTCGCGACCGGCGCCCAACCCGACCGGAGCGCGTTCCCCGGCGGCGGTGAGAACGTGGTGAGCTGCCTGGATGTCATGGACGGTAGGGTGAGAGCCGGCAAACGAGTCGTGGTCGTGGGTTGGACGGGCGTGGCCATCTCCACCGCCCTTTTCCTCGTGGACGAGGGCGGCCACGAGGTGTCCATTGTTGGACCCGCCAAGAAGTTCGGTCTCGACGTCAATCCCTCCTATATCTGGCGCTACATGAAAAAGCTGAAGGAGGCGGACGTGAAGCAATACACCAGGCATAAGATCAAGGAGTTCACGCCCGCCGGCGTCGTCGCGGAGGACCCGCAGGGCGCGGAGGTTACGATTCCGGCGGACACCATAGTCCTGGCCAATATAGTGTCCAACAACGAACTTAAGTTGAAGAAGGACAACGCCTATACCATTGGCGATGCGGTTGCTCCCCGAAGGACGAATGCCGCCATTCACGACGGATACAGACTCGCCATGACCCTCTGAACCCTGAGACGGCGAGAGATAATAGAAAGCGAAATACGGCTCGAAGGATGATAAGATGTTCCCAATCATAAACGCGTTCAAATGCGATGGCTGCGGTGTATGTGTAATCCGTTGTCCACCGCAGATCATGGGGTTGATCCAGGGGAAGGCTGCGTATCTGCAAATGCTGTGCGAAGAATGTGGTATCTGCGTCGAAGCCTGCCCGAACGGCAGTATTCTGTTCGAGTTGCCTCGGTTCCATGGCGGGTCGACGCTCCACGAGGTCTACGAATTCAAACGATAGGATGTGATATGGATATACCTGTTGACAAGCGATTCCAAGTTCTCTGCGAGATCGTCCGGGCGCAACACTTCGCCTGGCGGGAGGCCGCACTGGCGATGGCGCCCGGCCTATCCCCAGTCGAGCTGACCAACAGGATGTGGGAGATTACCGGCGTCCAGACGGCCAAGGCTTACCTGAAGCGTTTGGATCCGAAGAAACCGCTGGCATTGCAGGTCGCCCGCTCCATCGCCTGGTCATCGGTGTGCATGGGCGAAGACGCTGTTGCTGAAGAGGGCGAGGGAGACGAGGCCTTTTTGAGGCATAAGGACTGCCCGTGGTATCACTGGCACAAGCGCCTCGACATACTGAGCGAGGATCAGCCGGGGTGCGATGCGTGGTTTTTCACGGCCGTGGCCGAGATCAACAAGGCACTCGGTACGACCATAAAGATCGAAACGCAATGCTCGCTCCCTGGCGGCGGCGACTGTTGCCGGCGGCGCATCTGGGTGGAGTAGTAAGCGTGTGAGGAGACGGCGATGGTCATGTGGGCAATCCAGCGCGCAGACGAACGATGGCTTGCCGTAGACTATGGCTGGACGACTCGTCCAGACGGCATGCTACGATTCAGGTATTCGAACGAGGGCGAGGAACAGGTGGTTCGACTGGTGACGTCCGGCGTCGCGTGTCGCATGGTTGCCGTGTCCGACTCGTCCCGCGCGGACGCGGCCGCCTCGTGCGTCGGTCGCTACGGGCCGGAGCCTCGACAGGCCTGAGGCTTCCAGGTTCTCGGTACGACCGCTCGTGCCAGGCGTATCGGAAGTGGGTGTCGGGAAGAATTTCCTGCGTCGCATAAACCATCCTGACACCTTTTATGGGCCCTTTTATGGGCCCACCCATGTCCAACACAGTGCGTACCGTGTTGCCATACATGAAGTTCGCCCCCCGAGCGTGGCAGGCGATCTCGGTGATGGCGCGGTTGGCAAACGGCACGTTGACACGCCCGTAGCCGGTGCCCACAACACATTGGATTTTGTTCAGTTCCAGCCCGGTTTCCTGAAGCGCCCAGTTCATGACGTTTCGCGAGCTGTCCGGAGAGTCGCTGCCCGTACGCATCGAAGCGTAACAGTAGAGTTCTCCGTCGCACATGACGACCGCCTGACTGCTCACCGAACCGACATCAACGCCGGCGGTGATGATCTTGGCGTCCTTCCAGTCGACCTCGGGCGAGGTCCGTCGCGATTAAGTCCATCTCCAGAATTCTTCAGCCATCGCGTGTTCTCCGTCTTCGCTGAACCGGTCCACACTCAGTTCTTGTCCAGGGCGATCAGCGCGGCCCCGAAGGCGCCGGTAAACTCGGGGTCAGAGGGGATCAGCAGCTTCAGTTTCAGGTCCTCCTCCAGAGCCTTCACGAAACCGACGTTGCGGGCCAGGCCGCCGATCAGGGCCACGTCCTTGGTGATGCCAACCCGCCGAACCGTTGAGGTGACGCGGGTCATGCGCAGCCGCCTGGAGCCCATCAAGGCGGTGGCCCGGAGTATCCGCAACCATCGCGAACTGATTCTCAACTGGTTCAAGGCGAAAAAGGAGTTCAACAGTGGCATTGTGGAGGGCTTGAACTACAAGATCAAACTGACCCTCAGAAAGGCCTACGGCTATCGAAGCCTGGAAGTGGCCGAAATCGCTCTCTATCACGCCTTGGGGCGTCTACCCGAACCGAACCTCACCCACGAATTCTGCTGAGGAGCCCCCAAAAAAACCTGGTCCGATGGCCAGGCGCCATATAGTGACGCAAAAAACGCGTAGACCCCTTGAATTACAGCATCTCACGCACAAGGGTGCGGAAGTTGGGCTAACCCAACTTCCGCACCCTTGTGCAGGGGATGCTGTAATACAAGGGTCTACGCGTTTTTTCCGTCACTATGCGGCGCCTCGCCCTCGGACCAGGTCTTCC
>Ga0315274_10004428_pt1 | contig 20638 bp, 10 predicted proteins | sample YL17G02_20_MG_FD_203700 | JGI IMG/M metagenome (GOLD analysis project Ga0315274, IMG submission 203700) | Sediment microbial communities from Yellowstone Lake, YNP, Wyoming, USA - YL17G02_20 | ecosystem: Environmental > Aquatic > Freshwater > Lake > Sediment | place: USA: Wyoming | collected...
TGATTCAACCCTTCAAGAGGGGCTGCCTCGTAATAATTCATGAAGTGGGTGGCCAGATAGATCGCGCGCACCGGACATTTCGGTTGCGAAGTTCCACGCCATGCACCGGGCGTAAACCCGCTCTGGTCATAGCGGCAGGTGCGCAAAAACCTGCCCACCCCATACAGCAGGCCCCGCTCGTCATTGCCGACGATCCGCACGCCGCCGTCCTTCCGGTCCTCGATGCGGTAGCCTTCCGCGCCGATTCCCTTCTCTACAGCAAGCTCCACCGTCAGCGGCGCGTCGCCATTCACGACAACCTTGGCCTCGCACCGCTGCTGCACCTGCCGTGCAAAAACCTTGCTCGCATTCTCCACCACCGAGCCTGCCTGCGCCGGAAGCACCAGCCGTACCGATTTCGTCGCCTCGGCCGATGACGCCCCGCAAACCCGCGATGCGACCATCAGAACCGCCATAACGGATAACATATTCTTCACACGTTTCAGTGTTTGTTTCATTTGTTTCATAAAGTTTTGCGACATAGGGCACCTTACTCCTTCAGGGGTTCCGGTACCTGCAATCGGGTCCAGTGCTTGCAGAGCGCGGCGAGGTCCTTCGGCACCTCTCCCTCGTAATCCTGCAGCACGCCCTGCCAGACACCCTTCGGGTCTCGCCAGAGCGCAACGTCCGCAGGTTGATCCAGCTTGATCTCGACTGGACCAGCCTTGAAATGCCTCAACCCGCCGGCCGCCATGGCCTCGAGTTTGCCGTCTTTGTCGAGTCGCACGGCCGCCACGCCGACGGCGTCGAAGGTGACATCGTGGCCGTCGACTTTGATGGTCATCTGGATCGGGTCGCCTGCCGCGTCATTCGTGCCGGCGACACAGACCCTCGTGCCGTCGATCAGCCGGCTCATGCCGCTGGCTGGCGGCTGCACGCTCTGGAAACCGAATTGGCAGAGTTGCAGCCATTCTGTATATCGCTCCGCCGGCGTCTGGGGTTGCACACCGATTTCTTTCAACCGCGCGACCACCCGCCCGGCCGGCTCGCTGATCTCCTTCACCCGCGCTTTCACCCGCCCAGCCAGCATCGTCTCCGGGTAGAAGGATGCTGCAAACCGGGGTCGCGAGCGATCGACGTTTTCCTCGGGAAGCGCAATCAGCTCGGGCAGCGCGATCAGCTGCCGGGGCAACGCGGCGCTCATGTCCACGGGCTTGCCGTCAAAGCCGATCGTCCAGTCTCCGATCCGGTAGAGTGCCGTCTTTCCCGCTGCCGCCTTGCGGAAGAACTCTGCGGTAACCGGCTTGTCGAACTGTGGATGGTAGAGGACAACTGCGGAGTAGCGTTGCTTGCCGTAACGCACGTACCCTTCCTCGTCGATCGTGAGGCTTCCATTGTGGATCTCGCTGGTCGGGATCAGGTCGGCGTAGTAGCCGGCGAGCCAGAAGTCGTCGGCAAGGTGCAGGCCGAACTGCATGTAGCCCGGCCAGGTCCAGTTCATCGCCGCCGGATGTCCGAAAACAACTGCAACCGGGCAATCCAGCGGGGTCTTCGTGACGTAGTTCAGCAGACGGACGCGGACCTCGCCGCGCATCAGCCGTCCGCGCAGGATGGGTTCCTGCGCCCCGTCGGTCCGCCCCGGCCGCTTCTCCGGCTTGGTCAGTCGGAAGACCGGGTGGAAGGAGAGCCGCCCGCCTCCGAGCGCATACCGCCATAAGAGCGGCTCATACTCCTTGGGATCGGGGGCGTAGTACATGTTGTACCACACCGGCCCCGGCCACTTTTTCGACAGTGCCGTCCGAATGCAGTAGGGCGTACATTCGTCGGTTTGTCCGAAGTCACGCGTGGCGGCCCACCAGTCCATGCCGTTCCGCGTCGCCTCTCCGGCAGTGGGAAAGGAGTGCCAGGTCGGATGGTAACCGACGTATGCCTTGGGGCCCAAGCACCGCTTTGTTGCCTGGTACATCCCGTCCTCGATCAACACGTAGCCGCGCAGGATCAACTCCATGTAGCGGTTCATGGCGGCATCGCGGTCCTGCTCCCGCCCCGCCTCTCCTCTCCACATGAGCAGGTAATCACGTACCAGGTCGCGGCCGCCCGTTTCCTTCGCATAGACCTCGGCCATCGGCTTTGAGTACCAATAGAAGTTGCCGTTGGGACCGCCTTCGAGTCCGCTGGGCATCCCGCCTTCGTCAATCACCGACCCGACACATCCCAGTTCGCCAACCCATTCGCGGATGATCTTCTCCTGAAATTCGGCGATGTGCGGAGAGAACAGGGCCGGATGCGCGACTGCCGCCGCGAACATCAAGCAGGCTTTCCGACCTCTGGTTTTTTCCGAGCACGGGATAGAGACCGTTCCCTGCCCGGTGCAACTGGGCGTGATGTCCTCAACCGTCCCGGCCTCGATCATGCCGTCGCGCCGGATGTAGGAATAGGCCCTCAGCAGCCGGCCCGGCCCATTGGCCTCGACCTTCCCCTCAGCCAGCAAATCCACTTCCTTGCAGTCCAGCCTCTCCTGCATCTCTGCAGGATAGGCCGCGGCGAATTCGCCCATGAAGTGCTGGATGGACACGTACAGGGCTAAGCCAATCCCTTTGCCTTTCGCATAGGCCGCCGCCTCTTTCATGTATTGCCGCTGGTACGCCCTGTCCCGCCCCAGCCGATTGCAGTCGGCCCCGATGATCGTGTAATCGGAATGCTCCGCGATCATATCGATGTACTCGCGGTATCCGCCCGGTTCCGCACTGGAGTCCGTACCTGGAAACCAAGGCGCGAGCACCGGAATATCACACCGGGGGTCGCGGATCGGGAACTTGTCGTCTGCCGCGGCGCGCGATACTTCAGCGCCCAAAAGGGTTGTTGCGGTTATCAGCGCGACGAGACCGGCAATCAGAGTGTTTTGCATGGTGTGTTTCCTTTTTATTTTATGGTTCAAGCGGCCGGGGCACGCTCAACCGCAGCCAATGGGCTGTGATCGCCTTGAGGTCTGCGGGCACCTCTCCCTCGTAATCCTGCAGCACGCCCTGCCAGACACCCTTCGTGTCTTTCCATAAGGCGACATCGATACGCTGCGGCAGTTCGATCGTTGTTTTTCCGACCGCGAACCGCTTCAGTCCGCCTGCGGCGAGGGCTTCGAGTTTGCCGTCTTTGTCGAGTCGCACGGCCGCCACACCGACAGCGTCAAAGGCGACATCGTGGCCGTCGACATTAATGGTCTTCTGGATCGGATCACCCGCAACATCCTTCTCGCCGGCCGTGAGGATGACCGTACCGTCGATCAGTCGGCATTGGCCGGAACGGCCCGGGGTATGGGGTGCGATGCCTCGCTCCCGCAGCACGGCGGTGACCTGCGTGACCGCGTCGGGGGCTCCCTTGAGCAGAGGCATCTCCGGTGGCAGTGCGGCGTTTCCGTCGAACGCGACACCGCTGAAATCACGGGTCCACGCACCCAGCCGGTAGAGAGCGGTCTTGCCCTTTGCCGCCTTTCTGAAGAACTCACCCGTGCCGGCGCGTTCGAATTCTGGGTGGTAGAGGACGACGGCGGCGTACTTCTGGTTGCCATATCGCACGTAACCGTCGTCGTCGACCCGCAGAGCGGAGCTTCCGATCTCGCTCGTCGGAATCAGATCGGCATAGAAACCGGTATTCCAGAACGCCTGCGCAAGGCCATCGCCCGCGTCGGCGTAGGACGCACCTGCCCAGTTGAGCGCGCCGGCATGGCCGAAGATGACGGCCACCGGGGAATCGACCTGCGTTTTCGAGATGAAGTTCAGCAACCGCACGCGGCAGTCACCGCGCATGAGCCGACCTCGCCAGAGGGGTTTGCGGGCCCAGCCCCGACCGTCTTCGCCTGCGGGAAAGACCGGGTGATAGTTCACGCGAAAACCGGCCAATGCGTTGACCCACAGTTCGCGTTCGTAATCGGCGATGCGCGTCGAGTAGTACATGTTGTAGCCGACCGGTTTGCCCCATTTCTTGGCAAGCGCCGTCCGCACACAGAAGGGTGTCGTCTCGTCCGTCTGGCCATAGTCCCGCCGCACGGCCCACCAATTCCACCCGTTGCGGCGGACTTCCAGGGCGTTCAGGTGCGGCTGCCAGGTCGGATGCGTTCCCACGAAGGCCGTGTCACCAAAGATATCTTTGGTCGCCTTGTAGAAGTCCTCCTCAACCGCCGCATGCTGCTGCCAGGTCATCTCCATGTAGTGATTGATCGCACCATGGCGTTCCGCCTCGCGACCTTCCTCGCCCAACACCATCAACACCATGTCGCGAAGCAGGTCGCGCCCCTGGGTCCGTTTTGCGTAGGCAGCGCTCCAGTGCGGGGAGCACCAGAGTTCGTTGTCCTTCGCAAAAGCCGGCAACCCGTACTCATCCAGGCACGCACCTGCCAGTTCGACGTCTGCGTACTTTCCGATGAGGTCTCGTTGGTGTTGCGGCAGAAGCGGGTTAAAGGGATCCGGCCATTGCCAGGGGATTTCGAACAACACGCAAGCCTGTCGCCCGCGCGTTCCCGCGTCGCAGGGAATGACCACGCCGATCGAAGTCGGGGTCGCATCCTTGACCTGGCAGGCCGATGTCATGTCCTTTACTGTTGATGGATCAATCCCCTTTGCGCCGCGGGCATACGTATAGACTCTGGCGATTCCGGCGGGCCCTATTTTGAAGGGCTGGCCTTGCAACTGCGCTGCTCCAGCGCCATGACGAGTCGTTGCGATCACTTCACCTTCCCCTGCAAGATCCACCGTTTGCAGGCGCACCATATTCAGCGTCTCTTTAGGGTACGCCTTGTTGAACAAGGACCAGGAGCCCAGTTCAGGCACAAGCCCTATGCCCCGCTTCCGGGCATAGGCGGCTGCCGCCTTGAACCCATCATGAACATCCTGGTCCGCCATATAGCGGGAGCCGATTCGTATGCTGGTGGTGAGGAGATTGTAGGCCGTGTGTTCAGCGACCTTATCGAGGAACGGTTTGAAGTTCTCGGGCTCCCTGTCCGCCACGGCCGGGAACCAGCACCCGATCACCGGCGCCACATGGGCCGGAAGTCGAATTTGAATGGAGTCACGGGGGGCAATGGTCTGCTCTGCGGCGGATAGAGAGGACGTATTCAGCGTTAAAACCGATACAAGACAAATATTTTTCAGAATACTTGGTTTCATTCGTTGCTTTCTTTCGTGTTTAGTCTTTGTTGAGCCGGGGCGGCAGTTCCAGTCGCAGCCAGTTGCTCGTGAGTGCGGCGAGATCCGCGGGCACAGGTCCCTGGTACCCCTGCAGAACGCCCTGCAACGTGCCCTTCGGGTCTCGCCAGAGCGCAACGTCCGCAGGTTGATCCAGCTTGATCTCGACTGGACCAGCCTTGAAATGCCTCAACCCGCCGGCCGCCATGGCCTCGAGTTTGCCGTCTTTGGACAATCGAACCGCTGCGACACCTGCCGCATCGAAGGTGACACCGTGGCCGTTGACCGGAAAGGTCTTCCGGATCGGGTCGCCCGTGGCATTCTCTTCTCCAGCGACCAGGATGACCGTGCCGTCGGTGAGTCGGGTGTGACCGCTCGCGGGCATGTCGGCGGACTCCCTTCCCTGTCCGTTCCACTTCGGAAACATGCCGCTGGCGGGCGTTTTCGGCTGGACTCCCGCCTCCGTGAGCTTGGCGATCACCTCCCGCGCACACGTCATGATGTCGACTGCTCCTTTCATGGGCGGCGGCAACGCCGCGTTGGCGCCCAGCGGCTTGCCGTTGAAATCCTTTGTCCAGTCGCCTATTCGGTACAGGATGGTCTTGCCGCGTGCCGCGCGTTGGAAGAACTCGGCCGTGGCGGCGTTCTCGAATTCGGGCCGATAGAGAACCACCGCGGCATAGCGCTGCTTCCCGTACCAGACATCCCCGTTGTCATCCACCCGCAATGCCTTTTCGGCGATCTCAGTCGATGGAATCAGATCGGCGTACAAGCCGGCCTGCCAGAAGAGGTCCGTCAATTGCGTGCCGATATCGTTGAAGGATGGACCGGCCCAGTTCATCACATTGGCATGGCCGAAGATCACCGCCACCGGACAATCCACCGGCGCGTCCGAAATGCTGTTGAGGAGGCGGATGCGACAGTCGCCGCGCAAGAGACTTGAACGCAGCAGGTCCTTGCCGCGTTCCACCCAGGGCGGTTTACTGGGATAGATTACGTGGAAATTCATGCGCCCACCCGCGAGGGCATAGCGCCAGATCCCCTTTTCATACGTGGCGATGTCGGGCGAGTACCACTGGTTGTACCACACGCCGCCGCCCATCTTCTTGGCCATTGAAGTGCGGCAGCTATAGGGCGTGATCTCGTCCGATTGGGCGTAATCGCGCGTGGCGGTCCACCAGTTCAGCCCGTTGCGCTCGAACTCGCGCGCGTCCGGGTAGGGGAACACCGTGTCATGCGTGCCCACGAACGCGTCGGGGCCGAAGGTGGCTTTTGTCTGCTTGTAGAAGGCCTGCTCGATGACGGAGTTCCGGTGGCGCGATTGCTCCATAAAGTGGTTGATGGCAGCCTGCCGTTCGGCTTCACGCCCCTCTTCGCCGAGGCACATGAGGAGGCTGTCTCGAATCAAGTCCCTGCCGCCGGTTCGCCGCGCATAGTCCGCTTCCCGCCAGGTGGAGGTCCAGAACCCGTTCTTGTGCGGGTTGCCGTCGTGGACCGCCGGATAACCCGCTTCGTCCTTCATCAGCCCGGCCAGGGGCAGGTCGGCGTATTGCCGCACGGTATCGGCCTCGAACCGGAGGATCTCCGGCGAAAAGACTGCCGGATAGTTAAACGTGACACGCATGATTACACAGGCCTTGCGCTCCTTCGACCCGGCATCGCCAGAGGGGATGAACACGGATCGTTTGCCCGTGCCCGTGTCCCGAACCGTGCAGCTCGCGGTAACGTCTTGCACCGTGTCGGGCTCGATGCCGGCGCTTGTCCGTTCATAGACATAGACCCGCTCAAGCGCTATGGCATTGACTCCCGCCCCGCAGATGGCATCACCGTGCCCGACGCCGTAGCCAATCTCGACCACGGCCTCGCCTTCCTTTGCCAAGTCCACCTCCCGCAGCCAGAGCCGTTGTTGCAGTGCCTTCGGATACTGTTGCGCGAATGCCGGTATCGAGTGGCGCGGATCCAGCTCCAGTACAAGCCCCACGCCGCGTTGCCTGGCATACGCTGCCGCTCGTTTGAACCAGTCATGCACGTAGGCATCCGTCATCTGGCGTCCGGGAATCCGCATGGTCGTGGACAACAGCGTGTAGTGCGAATAGCCGGCCGCGGCGTCCAGAAAGTCCCGATACCCATCCGGGTTCCGCATTTCGTTTTCCTGCGGGAACCAGGCCCCGATCACGGGCGGACCGATCGGCAGGCGTGCCGAAAACGCCGCCGTGTTGGCCGTCTTGTCGTCGCCCTTCGCGCCGTCGTCAACCGCTGCGGCTGCGCCTGCCACAAGCAATCCAATCATCATCAATCCAACTGTCAGTATTCGTTTCATTTTGCTATCCTTTCATTTTGCTGGAGGAACAATAGCGGCGGCCGAGGCATCCTCTTTGACGACCCGCACTTCCACAAGCTCCACCACCTTGCTATCGCCAACCTGGTGATCCGTGCCGTCCTCAAAGAGAAGCCGCACATACCTTCCCTTGTCACGGATGGCATATTCATACTGTTTTCCGTTGAATTTGCTCCTGATGGCGGGAACGTTCGTTGATTTGCTGACGACCGTCCGCCAAGTGTTGCCGTCATCGCTCACCTGAAACGTGATTGTTTTAGGAACAAAAATATAGCAGTCGTCGAGTACCCGGAACTGGATCTGAATTGCGGGGATGGGAGTGAGCGCTCCCATATCCGCCTGCCACCAGGAGCCGATGTCCTGCTGATTGGCGCTGACCCAGCAGTTTTGCACATCATCAGCCGTCAGGATGTCGTCAATAGCCTTGCCGGCATCAAAGGTCGCGTCATACTGCGAAGAGGCGGTTGCGGTCTTGATCTTGGCAGCGGGAGACGCTGGGGCAACGGCAACAGGAACCACGGAGAGTTGCCGGATGCATACCGTAGGGCTCTTGTGGCGGACCCCCTGCGGATATGCCACGGCTTTCAGCCTGTACTTGCCACATTCTTTCGGAACTGACACAGCCAGTTCATACGTATTCCTGCCGACGCCATCCAAGCGGAATGGCTTTTCGGTCGAGACAATCGTCTTGCCTTCCAGATTCTCAACCGAAAGAACCAGCTTGCCCGTAACCGGCTCCGAATCATCGTTGACCAGCATTACCGTGAAGGAATGCCCATCCACACCCTTGATCGGGAACCATGAATCCTTGTGACTGACCGTCCCGGGCTTGCCGTCACCCCAGAATTTGAGGTATACGCCCAGTGGTTTGAACGACTCGGTCATGTACTTCTCAAATTCAGGCTGCAGTTTCAGCGTCTGCAGGTCATCAAACGCGCCGAAATGGTATGGGCCCGGGTTTCGCGGCAGGTACGAAGCCAGATAAACGTAATAGAACACACCCACCGCACAGCGCTGACTACGCCACATCTCCGTCAGCGCCGCCGTCATGTACCACCGATATTCCCGCCGCTCCTGCACTGTGCCTGGGCCAACTGGAGCGCCAAGTATCGGCACACCGTCGGGATACTGCCACAACCAGCAGTACTCGTTGATAATGCGACAATGCCCGGGAAATGATTTATACCACTCGAAAGCGGTCTTTCCTGCATCAAAATCATTTAAATGCCGCAAATCCTTGTTGTACGGGTTTTGTATAAGAAGATACGGATGCGCCTCGCTGGGATCATCCGGGCCGGCAGGTGCGCTCCAACCGTTATCCCAGGCACGACCGGATAGATCCAACGGGCGCACCGCATTGACGAATTGCGCCAGCTTCCCGCTGACCGTTTCATTGTTCGAATCCCACATGAAAACGCATGGATGATTCCAGTTGTCACGCATCCAGCGGCCGTATTCCCCGATCATCTCGCGATCATCCCATTCCTTGTGGTACCCCCACACGATCGGCTCCAACTGCACCATGATGCCTTCCTCGTCCGCTATATCCAGCCACATCTGCGGCACGGGCGACAGACAGAACCGGAACGCATTCCAGTTCATCCGCTTCGGAATCTCCGCGATCAGCTTCTTTACCCAAGCCCGGTCCCAGGGTTTGTTCCCGCAGAGCGGATCTTCCACGTGCAGGAACAACTCAATGTTACCGCCGCGCAGGTAATACGGCTTGCCGTTCAGATAACCCACCCCCGCCTTGTTGTCGAACCGGTACTCGCGCATGCCAAACCGCGTTTTAAGACTGTCCCCGCCGGTGCGGGTTTCCACCACGTACAGGAACGGATCCTCCGGTGACCACAACCGCGCCTTTTCCAGCCGGTTGGTCTGGGTATACGTCTTCTCCTCGCCGGCGTCCAAACGGTCGTGCAGTGGCTGCACCCGAACAGCCTCTATCCCCTCTTTCCAACTCTTTATCACATGCCCTAGCTCAACATCACGCGCCGCGCCGTAATTCCTCACCTTCGTCTGCACAACCACCTCTGAAGCGCCGACACGCGGCGCCACCTGGATACTTTCGATCACCGGGTTGTCGCAAAATACCAGACGGACATCATCATAGATGCCCGGCGTCCATTTGTGTTTCGAACTGTAAGAGCCGGCGCCAGGAATGTTTTCCGGCAGCACCGCCGGGTGCGCCCCGACGCGCACCAGCAGCCGGTTCTCGCCCTTCCAGTTGATGGTGTCGGTCAGGTTGAAGGTACTCTCCGTCCAGCAGCTCAGGCTCTCTCCACTTTCTTTGCCATTCAGCCAGACCTTGGTGCCGAACTGCGACTTGCCGATCTTGAGCAGCGCAACCTCACGCTTCTCCGGCGCAACAAAAGTCCGCTGATACCAGAAGTAGTTCCGCTTCTGCACGGAAATGCCGATCGCGGGCAGAGGCGCGTTGGCTGCCAAGATCGAGTTCGTGCTGCCCCACGGGTAATTGCGGCCGAACCGCTGCAGGTATTCCTGGCTGGCAAACAGGTCCACGCCCGGAAACGCCGGCCTGGCCAGATTCACCAGCCCCGGCACCGGCGCCGTGTGGGTAAACGTTGCGGGCATTTCGGTCGCACCGACGCTCTCCTCGATCTGCCAGTCACCGTTCAGCGAAATGATCTCCCGCTCCCCGCCTCCCACCGCAAAGGCTGCGCCCGCCACAATCCAGCAGCACATCGTCATTAAAACCATTGTCTTTCTCATAGTATCTCCTTTTTTGTTGCCCAACATATTCTTAACACATTTCATTGATTGTTTTCTCCATCCTTTTGATCGTTACTTGTTTCCCTGATAATCCTTGGGAAGCGGAGACCGGACGGCCGGATTGGCATTCTCCGCGTGATAGAGCTTGATCAGCTCCGCAAAGGCCTCGTTACAGCGCTCGTTCGGTTTGCCGCCGTTGGTCTTCAACTCGGAGTCGAGCAATGCGCGCAGGTAGAGCTGCCGCCAGCGCCAGGATTTCTTCGCCTGGGGCGTCAGCAGTCCGTCAATCCGTTGCATCGCGGCATACGCCTCTTCCGCGCCGGGATCGGCTTGCGGCTTGGCCCCCCTAGACGGGAACCAGTTCAGATCGAGCTTAACACCTTCCAACTCGCCCGGCCACCAGCGCCAGTGGTGGTTCTGCTCCAGCGTCTTGATGACGCCCGCCACATCCGCCACGACATCCAGCGAGAACTCGAAAGCGATGTATTCCTTCACTGTCTCCGCCGCCGGCTGGTCGTTCCAGTAGAACTGGCTGATGACCACCTTGGTCAGGTCCTCGTAGATGCCCTCGGAATAGGGAAAACCGCCGCTGGAGGTGGCTTTGACGCGATTCCATTGTCCCTGCACGAGGCCGGTCAGCGGCGTAGCGCCGAATCCGCCCCACGGAAACGTGTTGTGCATGCTGATCTCGGGGAAACCGACCATCGGCAGTTTCGCCGGCATGGGGCGCGTCGTCCCTTCGGCCAGAATATAATCGGCCCAGGGCTTCTTCGCGGCGAAGACCCGGGCAAGCCCCTGCCATTCGCCCTCGTCGAAGAACCACGTCGACAGGATGATCTTGGTCCCAGGCAGTTTCTTGCGGGCCAGCGATGCCACCGACTCCGCGGCTTTCAGGAAACCGTTGCTCCCCCAGGGACGGCACTGCGCACAGCCGCAGCCGCCTTGGTCGTAGGGCCATATCCACACATAACGCGGCTGCAGATCGGCGCACCAGTCGAACTCCCCGCCGAGAACACTCAGGATGTACTCCATGCCACCGGCCTTGCTCGGGCAGACGGCACAGTCGTACCAACCGCCCCGCTTGGCGCTCGGATCGGCCCGCAACTGCGCAGGGGAGTTATTATAGGCTTCGTTGGCAATCACTCCAGGAACCACGTCCAGTCCAATGCGTCTTGCCGTTGTACAGATGGCATGAAGACGACCGCGAAATGCAACTGCTTTGGGATCGTCAACGCCGTCGAAATGATGCATGTCGTACCAGAAGGCAATTGTGTTGTACCCCCACAGTCCGAGGTCTTCCACGTACTGTTGCACTTCCTCAACAGGCGCATCGTGGTAGAAGTTGTGGAAGTGGGTAGCGAAGTAGATGCCGCGGATCGGTTTCTGCGGCACGGAAGTGCCACGCCATGCCCCGGCCGTGAATCCTCCCTGGTCATAGCGTGAAGTGCGCAGGAACTTGCCCACGCCGTAGAGCAGCCCCCGCTCGTCGTTGCCGGCGATCCGCACGCCGCCGGGGCGGTCTTCGACGCGAAAACCTTCCACCCCAATGCCGGGCGCAATCGCCAATTCCACCGTCAGCGGCGCGTCGCCCACCGTGATAACCTTGGCCTCGCACCGCTGTTGGATTTGACGGGCGAACACCCGCCCGACGTTCTCGACCACCGGGCCAGGCTTCGGCGGAAGCACCAGTCGAACCGACTTCGCCCCCTCGGCATACAACGGCGATGCAAGCCAACCGAGTAGAAGACTGAGGTAAAGCATTCTCTTCATGGCGACGGGGCGCCTTGTCGAGTCTTCGGTATTGAACATCATTTCACCTGCGGCAAACAGATCCGCCATGTCTGAAAGACCATGGATGACATTCTAACGCCCCGCTAAGCTCACTGCTTCGAAAATAGCGTCGCGGGCTGAAGGTCCCATCGGTCGTAAGTCCTTATATCTTCATGCTCTCCGGGCCGACAAGTTCGGATTTCGTAGGTTCTTGTCCTTGGGCCGCTTACAACTTATGACGTGATCCCGCAGGGCATTACGAATATCCACATGTTCTACATGTTGAACATGAAGATTATAAATTTTGCTACAATTTGCTACATTCTGCTACAGTCGAAGTCAAGAGAAACTCCCCAGTCCAGTCCTGAATCCAGGGTCGATGATAGGGTAATTTCCCCAATGGCGCAAGCGTTGTTTCCCATGCGCTCAGCGGTGACGGGTATGATTGACCAACTTGCAGCCTCGCAGGCGGAGGCGCGCCTGTTCGGCTGAAGCATTTCTCGCCGGGTTCCTTGAGAAACAACTGGGGTTTCATGATTCAGCCGAGGCTGCGAACGGTCGGGTGCCTGCCTCGAACCGGCGATGACGCGGCCCGCCAATGCCCGCCCGCAACGGGCTGTTAGCCGCCCAGAGGTTGCGGATGGGTTTTATCGGGGGAACAGGGGGTTCAAATCAGCATTCCATGACGACTTCCAGCCCCAGCAGGCTGCCGAGGTGGCGCAGGCTGCTGGTGTGGTCGCCGTAGTAGGCCACGCGGTGCAGCGAGGCGTAGTAGTCGGTGGCGCTTTCGCCGAGGCGGTCGGCGCCCCAGTTTGCCAGCAGTTTCTCGGGGCTGCTGATCTCGGCGACAAGTTCCGTGCGGCAGCCCCGCACCTCGCCCTTGGGGACTTTCGGCACGTCGACGATCTTGCCGGTGAAGACCAGCAGCGTCTTGAGGTGGATCAGCTTGGTGAACGTCAGCGTCTGCCCGACGCGGTAATGCACTTCCGGTACGGCCCCGCCGCGCATCTCCGCGTGTCGCCGCAGCAGGAACTCCGCCGACGGTCCGGCCGGGCCGTCCATCTTCAGCGGGGCGGAGCAATGTGAAAGGTGGAACACGTTCTTCGAGGTATCCACGCCGCCGGCATTGCCCATGAAGCCCGGCAGGTTCAGGGCATACTGGCAGATCAGCATCGTCAGCACGCAGTCCATGTCGCCATCGCACGCGGCAGGGATTCCGCTGTCGTTGAGTTGCGTGAAACCAAGGCAGGGGAAGCCGCGTGGCAGCCAGCTCATACAGGAGCCGATGCAGAGCCCGTTGGCGCGATTCTCGCGGATCAACTCGTCGAGTGTCAGGCTGGCGCGGGCGGCCTTGAAGACGTCGTCCCGCACCGGCTCGACGATCTGTTTGGCATCCTTCATCCACTTGGCGGTCAGCGCTTCGGCGGCGGCGCTGTCGACCTTGGCCATTACCTCGTCGTATCGGCCGTCGGCGATGGCGAGCATTTCCACGCCGAGCCGCTCCTTGACCAGGGCGGGCGTGTATGCGGCCGGCGTGCCCTTGAACGGGGCCGAGACCAGCACGCGGCTGCGGCGAAGCATGGGTACCGTCCTCAGTAGCCTGGCGGCGCGTTCGAGATCGGCAAGGTCGGTGGTGTTGAAAAGGGTGATGCGATTGCCCTGGTCTCGCCACGGCTTGACCAGGCACCAGTCGTGCCCGCCGATGATAGGCAAGTGGAACACGGCGGCGGGTCGGCCTTGCTTGAAGACGGTCGGCATGACATGGCTGAGGCCGAAGATGTCGCAGCTCACCGCAAGCACCGGTGCGTCGGGGCCCGCCTTGTCGAGCAATCTCGCGGCTTCGGCGGCGTTGCCGGCCCGGCCTGTCACGAACTCCACGTTGCCGATGTTCTTCTCGGCCTCTGCGAGCCGCTTTGTGATCGGCTCAAGCTCGGCCTCAGAGAGCCCCCAGCTCTGACCGCTGGGCGAGCCGGCGAGCATCACGCAGATCTTGACCTTGGTCGGAGTCGCCTCGACAGTCGTCGGAGCGGCGTCCTTATCGAGCCCCTGGCCCAGCAGGTGCCCCGATGCCAAGGCCATCGCGCCGATTGCCCCCGCCGTGCCGAGGAACTGCCTTCGTGTGCAATTGGTACACATGGCTGCTTCCTTTGTGCGCCGGGATAAACCGGCTAGGTGTAGTGAATGAAAGAGTCATACGTTAAAGGGTTAGCGGCCCATAGCGGCCCCGAGTCATGCGGAGGCACCCGCAAGGATGCCGTCGAAGCGTTGACAGGGGTACGCGCAGGCCGGGTATTCAGCCGCGAAAGAACCATTCCTCCGAGGTGCCGACGGCGTAAAGGAGTTCGGAAGGCAACACCGACCACGCCGCTATCGCAAGGCATGGCCGGACCTCGCGCGGTCGTAGACCCCGTGCATGCGCGGAAACACCTAGCGCGAGAACCGGGAGATCCTGCGTTCGCCCGTCCCCAGCAATGGGGCAGGCCGCATCGGGAAGTCTTCGGACGCACGCCGATGACGCACGAACGCGGGAAGTCAGATGGTCCCATAGTACCTGCGAAGCCCCAGAACAACGGCGGCGGCACTAGGCTCGACCTTGGTCGCCCGAAGTCGTCGCCCGCGGATGAGGCGGAGGGAAGGGGACCAGCCAAGGGAAATCGGCGGGAGAGCCGCACCCTCCGGACACAGTGCCGGAACACCGGGCGCACCAGGTTCTCACGCCGATACGTCGAAAGGGATGTTGTCATGCTCGTCATGTCGCGCCCTTTTCCGCGTCATTACCCAAGGCAGGAGCCGGATGCGGTAATTCCGCCCGTCCGGATCTGTGCGGGGGGCGGGCCGAAAGGCCCGTCCCTACCGCGCTCTGCGAGTTGAGCCTCTTGCAAAACCCCGCGAAGTTCGGCGGAATCGTCCTCCATTCGACCGTTGACTTCGGAAGGGTTTCTTGAGGCTACTTGAAGATACCGCCGTTGCTCAAAAAGGGCAAGTGGTTTACCCCCCGGCCCAGAGGCTTGTGCGCGGGGCGGCTTGGCATCCGGAAGATTGTTCCCAATCAGGCGTTGCGACAGTCTTGAGTGTCTCACAGGCAACCGCTATCATCCCGGTCAGATTCCGAACATGCGACCTGCACTGCCGCCTGGGCCACTACACACGGGACAAGCTTCAGCCGCAGATCGCGATCCGCCGAAGGCACTATCGCGGCGACCCGCATCTACCGGTCGTCGAGATCTCGGTGAGACTGGCGGCATGACGTACCACCTTGTTCACTTGTCAAGGAAGCCCGCTGGTGTGCTACGCGCACACTTGGGCGCGCCAGTTCACGGAGGCACGCATGAACTCCGCACTCGCCCGGCGCGGCCGCCTCGGCCGACGTTCAGTCGGTGCCAGGTCCTCGCTCAGATGCCGAAGAATGGATTGGACAATCGGCTGGGCCTCTAGATCAAGTCAGTCTTCATTATCACCCGGTAATTATGCGTTGATTGTCAACGGCTGGATACGACAAAGCGGTAGTGACCTGATCGTGCCTCATAGACCTGCCGTCCGTCATCGCTTCGCAGGAACTTCAGCCCCTGCGCCTTGTCGGCAAGCTGCTGGCCGCCTGCCGTTACTTGGGCGGTCCGTGTTGCAGGCACGAATATCGTCGCCGTCGTGTTGGCGGGTATCGTCACATCGAGCGTCAGAGTGGCGTCTTTCCGCCTCCATTCCACCGCGATGCGGCCGTATGGCGAGTCATAGTGCCCCTTCACCCAGTCAAGGTCACCGACGGTCTGCGGTGCGATGATGATCTTCTTGAAGCCCGTCGCGGCCGGGTCCGGCTGGATGCCGAGCAAATCGCCGAAGAACCACTCTTCAATGTGGCCGAGCATGCAATGGTTCTGGGAGTTCCCGCCGTTCCACGACTCGGTGAGCGTAGTCTTGCCCTGCTGGACCTGTGTTGCGTAGCCAGGCGAGTCTGCCTGCACGGTCATCTTGTAGACGAGGTCGGACCTGCCATTACGAGCCAGGGCCTGGATGACGTAGCGGTTGCCGACGTCGCCCGCTGTGAAGGTGCAGCGCCGCTTGACCACCTCCTGGACGAGCTTGTCAAGAACGGCCTGCCCGTGCTCCGGCTCGACGATGCCAAGCGTGAGAGGCATTGCGTTGGAAGTCTCGCTGCCCGAACCGTACTCCCCGGTTTCGGAGTTGAAGAACGACTTGTTGAAGGCGTTGCGAACTTGCCTGGCCGAGGCGGTGAACTGCCTGGCATCATCGTCCTTGCCGAGCAGCCGGGCGGCCTCAGCCATGGCGACCAGATCCTGGTAATACGTTGCGGTGGCCACCAGCGGCGTGGGGGTCTTGTCCTGCGGCATCCAGTCCCCCAGCCCGTGCGATAGGATATTGTCCTTGGCTCGCGATGTCAGATAGCCCAGGTATCGCTTCATTCCATCGTAATGTGTTCGCAACGGCCCGATGTCGCCGTACCAGCGATAAGCGTGCATGGCGTTGAGGATGTACGCGCTGCCCCATTCGGGCGAGTCGCGAAAGCCTTCTTTGAAGACCACATACTCCGGGGCGATGTCCGGCACCATGCCGTTGTCGAGTTGCGCCTCAGCCATGTCGTCAAGAATCTTCGCGAAGAAGCCGGCCGCGTCGTACTCGTAGCTGAACGACGGGCCCATAAGATGGCTGACTTCGAGCCAACCGAGCTTCTCGCGGTGCGGGCAGTCCGTCAGGACGTGCTGGAAGTTGCTGTGCATCGACCAGAGAATGATGTGCCGGATGCGGTTGACCAACTCGTTGGAGCACTGGAACTCGCCCGCCTGCGGGGCCGAGTTGCGCACGTGCTGGATCGTCAGGTTCTCGATCACGGGCATGCTCGTCGAGTTGGAATCGAGCGTCGCCCCGGCCACCCTTACCGAGCGGAACCCATGATAGAAGAACTGACTCTGCCACGTTTCGCTGCCGCCGCCGCGAAGCGTGTAGTTCCAGTTTGAGCCGCGGCTTAGGTCGCTGCGGCCGCTGCCGCCATCGGAGCCCTCGCTGGGGAAAACCGTGATCGACGAGCCCGCCGGGCCGCGAACCGTGAGCTTCACCATGGCTGAGCAATTCTGGCCGGAATCGAACACGACGTCGCCTGCGACCTGTTTGCCTTTGAGACCGTCGAACGCCTTCATAACTTCGACGGGGTACGCGACGGGGCCTATAAGGCGTCCGCCCGGGCCCGTCGTTTCGACCGCCGGTTTCCAACTCGTCGCATCGAATCCAGTGCAGTCCCACCCGGGCTGGTCGCGGCGCGCATCGTAGTCCTCGCCGCCGTAGATGCAGGAGAATGTGATCGGCCCGGCCGTCGCGCTCCAGGACGAGTCGCTTACGATCGCCTCGCCGGTGCCGTCGTCGTACTCCAGGCGGATCTGGCAGATGAGCATCGGTTTGCCCATAGAGCCCTTGAACTTCACGTAGCGCCCGCCGACGACGTTGTACATGCCGTTGCCAAGCATGACGCCCAGCGCGTTGTCGCCTCGCTTGATCTGGCCGGTCAAGTCGTAGGTCGCGACCGTACAACGCTTCCGGTAATTCGTCCACGGCGGGTCCATCACGCGGTCGCCAACCTTCTTGCCGTTCAGGAAAAGCTCGTACTGGCCTAGCCCGCAGATGTACGCCGTGGCGCGTCGAACGGACTTGCCGGCCTTGAAATCCTTTCGGAAGATCGGCAGGGGGGCCTGATCGGTCGTGGTGATCCACTTCGCGCCCGCCCAGTCATCGGGCGAGAGGATGCCCATGGACCAGCAGGCCGGCTCGCTCCAGGCCAAGGGCTTGTCGTCTGTGTCCCAATACCGAACCTTCCACCAGCACCGCCGGTGTGATGTCAGCGCCTTGCCCGCATAGGCAACCCAGGTGCTCTGGTTGGAAGCGACCTTGCCGGAATCCCAAAGGTCCGCCACGCCGGACGCCAAGGACTCGGCCGATCCCGCTACCATGATCTGGTAAGCAGTCTGGGTCGCGCCTCGGGTGTCGTTCTTGATCTTCCAGGACAGCCGCGGCGTCGCATTGTCGATGCCCAACGGATCGGTAAGGTACTCGCAGCGGAGGCCCACGGGGGCCGATACGTCCGCAAGAGCGGCCGAAACGAAAACGAGAGTCGCCACAACGCTAAGTTTCATCATAGGGGAATTCCTCATAAGCAACTTCCTTCACAGTCTTCAACCGCGCCGCGGACCGGCCGGTTACGGAACGATCATTGGTAAAACCCCAAGCCGCGCCAACACCCCCGGCTCACCCAGGAGATGCGGGAGCTGATCCGAAAGCTCAGCCGCGAGAACTTCCTCTGGGGAGCCGGGCAGATTCGCGACCACCTGCTGCTTCTGCACTACGCCCCGCCCTGCGAGGACACGATCCGCAAGTACATGGTCAAGCCCAAGAACCCTCGAGGCAAGTCCACCACCTGGCTGCCGTTCCTGCGGAACCACTGGACGTCTCCTGGGCGATCGACTTCTTCACCGTCAACACGATTCGGCTCGCTACGCTGTACGTTTTCATCATCTTGGACCACGGCCGCCGCAAGGTCGTTCACTGGGCGATCACACCAAACCCATCCATGCGTTGGGTGGTTCAGCAACTGCGGGAAGCCATGCCCTACGGCCAGCAGCCTCGATATCTCTTCCTCGACAACGACGGCATCTATGGCAGCGGGGTGCGGGAGTTCCTGGACTCCTGCGGCATCGAGGAGGTGCGGATTGCGTACCGGTCTCCTTGGCAGAATCCGTTCGTCGAGAGATTCGGGGGCACCCTTCGCCGAGAGCTTCTGGACCACGTGATCGTCTTGGGCGAAGGCCACTTGGAGCGCCTGCTCCGTGAGTTCATCGAAGAGTATTACCATCCTTGCAGACCGCATCAGGGCCTTGATGGTGACACGCCGATTCCGCAGACGAAGGCCCAAGTCCCGATCACCGGGCCCACCACGCTGATCTCCACACCGATTCTCGGGGGACTGCACCATCTGTATCAGCGGGTGGCGGCGTAGCAGTGGGGGGGGCTGGGCCATTCTGCTCTGGGCCGACTCGACCAGTCTGCGCCACCGCCGGCCCGTCCTTCACTACAAGGCCACATCTGGCCGCAACCGATCAAGCTTCAGCCCCGGAACTTGCCGACTTTGCTCGCGAACGCCGGTCCGAAACGGGCTGTTCGTATCATCCAAAGAGCCAGATGGGGTTTTTCGGGGGGACAGGTTTCCTTTCTAAGAATATGCATAGCCTGAATTCATGCGGCGCCTCATCGGTATTTCGTCGCCTTCGGCGAAGCTTTGGTCCGATCTGCTTCTACGCTTCCTTCCGTCCCTCGGCGTGGCCGGTGACGTCCCGGACGATGTCGCAGGCGGTTTGGACCCGCTCCCGCATGGCGCCGGTCAGGCGGTTTGTGTCGCGGAAGACGAACTCGATGAAGTGCGCGGCGCCGGTGTCTAGCGTCTCCTGAAGGTGCGAGCGGAAGTCATCCGGGTCGAACCTGTCGCCGCAGAGCTTCAGGGGCACGGGCTTCCGGCACCAGATGACGTCCTCTCTGCATTCGGCGGCGAGCTTCTCCTGGTCGCACCACGGCGTGACGCTCACCTTGCGGAGGCCCGGCAGTTGCTGGAGATGGCCTATGAACCCGTGGACCGGCTCGCAGCATCCGAACATCAGCAGCTTGAATCGGCCCGCGAATCTGTGGAAGTGGGGCATGAGGAACTCGCCGAACATCGCCGGCGAGAGCCCGGCAGCCTCCTGGGCTTCCAGGTATCCGTACCTGTCGGTCGAAGCGACGCTCTGGCCTTGGGGGATCTCTCGGCCGGGGATCTCGTCGCAGAAGAACGAACTGCCGGTGCAGTACCCCTGGTTGCCGTCGTGATTGAGCGTCAGGAGGCCTTGCTCCTCCTCCCACTGGCCCAGGGCGAAGTTGTCCTCGGCCAGGAACGTCAACAGCCGATGCACCGCGTCGGGCTCCGCCGCCATCTGGAGGTAGAGGTCCTGCATGCCCATCAGGTGGACGGCCTTGTTGGTGATGCCGTCGGAGTAGTAGGAACTCACGCGGCCCAGCTCGACCGAAAGCAGCCCCTCGAACATTTCGCGGGCGACGGCAAGGCGCCGCTGGGTCTCATCCCGATCCAGCGTGATCGTGCGTTTTGAGAGCTTGTGGAGATCGGCGTCGATGTCCTGGATCGGCTTGTTAGTCCTGTAGCCGTACCCGCCGCTGTCGGGGCGGATGATCTGTAGCTCCTCGCAGAAGCTGCTTACGGGGGTGACGTGGTTGACGACGAACCGATCGGGGATGATCCTGTCGTCGTCGATGGCATCATACGAGACCAGGGCCCGAACGAGCCTGGCCTCCCAGTCGCGGCAGATGGGGTCCTCGCAGGTCAGCGGCGGGCAAAGGTCGCGAAGATAGCTGCCGTTGTCTTCGATGTGGAAGGGTAAGGTCCTGGCTCGCAGGCCGTTGTGCAGCCGCCATTTCTCCCTGCGACGGGTCATGACCTCGCCGAGGGCGATCTCGGCGTACTTGCCGGCCAGGTCTCTCAGGTGGGATCGACATGCTTGTGTCATGTGGCGTTTCCTCGTGGTCTGATGTTCTTGGGGGCGATTCTTGCGTCGATCAACTGGCCAATTCTCGCCGGGCTGCCGAAACGATGCGAGTC
>Ga0315274_10004429_pt1 | contig 20636 bp, 13 predicted proteins | sample YL17G02_20_MG_FD_203700 | JGI IMG/M metagenome (GOLD analysis project Ga0315274, IMG submission 203700) | Sediment microbial communities from Yellowstone Lake, YNP, Wyoming, USA - YL17G02_20 | ecosystem: Environmental > Aquatic > Freshwater > Lake > Sediment | place: USA: Wyoming | collected...
GCCGTCTACAGGGTCGACGGAGTCCGTATAGGATTGATGGTGTGTTTCGACTGGTGCTTTCCCGAGGTGACCCGGATTCTCGCGCTCGAGGGAGCTCAGATCATCTGTCACCCTGCGAATCTCGTCATGCCATACTGCCAGGACGCGATGAGGACACGGTCGATCGAGAATCGTGTGTTTACGATCACGGCGAACCGGATCGGCGCCGAGAAACGGGGCAACGTCACCGTCTCGTTCACAGGACAAAGCCAAATCGTGGATCCCTCGGGCAACGTGTTGGCCAGGGCGGGGGATCGGAGCGAATCCCTCAAGATCGTCGACATACAGGTCGAGGAGGCCGACAACAAATCGATCACAGCCAGCAACGACCTGTTCAAAGATCGAAGAATCTCTCTCTACAAACCGTTGGTCCGCAAGTCCAACCGATAACACCCAGCCAAAACCCCGACCGGGGGCGCACCCGCTCCGCACGGGGCTGCGTGCAAACTGCAAGGCGCTTCCCCCTCGCGCCATCGTGCGCGTGAACGAAGATCCATTTCCAACGCAATGAGTTAGCTGCCTCTTGAGTCTGCGGAACCTCCGCCACGCCTGGCATAGTACTTGCGAACTGGGCTCGTGCAACACATCTCGCTGCCCAAGCGCTATCAGAATATCCACTTCGACAAGGAGTTATATCGTGAGAAGGACAAAGACCCCCGTGCTTACATCACCATGGAAAATCGGCTTTTTCGTGGCGCTCGCGCTCGTCTTTGTGAGTATCGGTGTCTCCTATTATGTCGTCCACCGGTTCGGCGTGGCGGGGAACGTGTTCGACCGCAACTGGCTCGACAAGAACGAGTGGTTGGGTGTGATAAGGGGAAAAGGGTTTCTTTTCGAGATGCTGCCGCTCATGGGTCTGGTAGCCGTCACATCGATGATCTCCTACCTGGTGATCACCGGGGCGGTCAGGAAGTACAAGCGGTATCTTGACTCCGGACTCGATTACAAGAACCTGCTCTCTTCCCTCAAAGATATCGAGGACTTGGAAGACAAGTCGAAGATCGAACGCATCAAAAACCATCCCGAACTCCAGCGGCTTCTTCTCGGGTTCGCCGAAATGCTCGAAGAGAAAAAGAGATCGCTCAGCGAACGCGAAGGGGCACTCGAAACGCGCGTCGAAGACACGGTGAAATCCAAGGAAAAGGAATTGACCGACGGCTTCACACAAGAATGCGAACAGCTGGCGACCGCCATCGAAGCCGGCTCCTGGGAGCCGTCCGGGGACGAAATGCCGACCCCAGGCCTTCGAAAACTCGGTGAAATCCTCCATTCCGCCCTGCAGTCGCGGGAACAGGGGGGAGGATCGGAGCTGGCCGAATCGTACGGCGACCTGCGGAAGACGAGCAACGTGATCCATTCCAAACTCCTCGAGATCGCCCAGGAGTTGCATTCGAGCCGCGAGGGGGCCCAGGAGATCGAAGAACAGCTCAGACAACTTGCCGGCTCCGACTCGATGGATTCGCAGCGGGGACGTTTGGACTCGGCAAAGAACGAGGTCCGAACCATTTTCGCCTCCCTCAGGTCGCTCGAAGAGCTCAACGTCTCCCTCGATCTTCTGAGCGAAGAGACCAAGGGGATCGCGATCAGCACGGCTCTCCACGCGGGCTCCGGCGTCGGGACTCAGGACGATCTCATTAGACTGGCCGAAGAGGTGAGGGGAGTGGCGGCGCGTTTCATGGATGCGACCCGACGATTCATACAGATATCAGCGGCAATGCGATCGTCGGCTGGCGCTCTGGACACGTTTGCTGAAAGCTCGGCCGAATCAGCCGACCACACCGCCAACCCCGAAGAGACCCTGGCGAGCGTGCTCTCTCGTGTCACGCTCTGGGTCGAACGGGTCGTCGTCCTTTCGGACAAGATTTCGAATTTCCACGAATCCTACGGGGTTGCGGTGAGTTCACTGCCGGACGTGGAGCCCAAAGAAACTGTGGGGAGGTCCGAGCCGAACCAGCCGCCGGCGGAGGAAACGGCTGGCTCCGAGGATGATGGATTCGAGACGCTGGATCGAGGCGGGGCTTTTTTCCCTGAAAGCAAGGAGTTACCGAGAGGATTGGAGGAAGATGAAGCCGGCGAACCGGGGATATTCGAGGAGATATCCGGGGAACGTCTGGGGCCGCTCGACGATACCGGCAAGGGAGATCAATCGAGCAGAGAAGCGGATCAATCCAGAACCGACCGCTACGAGGGTCCGGGTTTTGAGAGGATCTCGAGGAGATTGCCACCGGAACCGGCCGACGAGCGCGTCGCGCCTCTGGAATCCGAGCGTTTCACCGTGGATAGCGGGGACCAGGGGCCCGAGCTGAGGGAGCCAAGACCCGTGGCGCCCGAAACGCGCGGTGAAACCGCGGTGACCAACGAGCGCGGGGCGCGCAGCGAACCCCCGATGACAAGAGAGAGCGACACACGCGGCGAAACGTCGATAACGAGGAAAACGGCGACACACGACGCGGACGAAGACGCCGTGGACCTCTACGATCTGGGAGCCGTCGACTACGACCCGGCGCTGCACAACTAGGATGACGAGGGAGCCCGATGCATGGCGAACAAACTGGATAGCACAAGTCTGTTTCTCGCGCAGGTCAATCAACACGCGGAAGCGCTCGGGGGGTTGCTCTCGTGTGTGGCGCAGGACGCGATCGACGCCGATCTCATGGGACGGTGCATCGTCAGCACCGACATGCTCTCCAAGAGCGCGTCTCTGATGGAGCTTTCCGAATGGCAGGCCTCCCTCGATGCGTTCGCATCGCTGTTGAGGATGTACAGAGACAGGCGTCTCCCGTGGGACGAGACAATCGCCGAGATCACATCCGAAATCATCGAGAAAGAGGACCTGCTCGTGGCCAGCGCCGGCGGCGCAGCGGTGTCGAGCCTCGACGACGCGGTGTCCGCGGAAGAATTGCAGGCGCTTTGCCACGAGGTGAGCGAACTACTGGAGACCGCGGCGGAAGCGCCGGCTGGGGCGGAAAGCGGAGGCGAGGGTGCGTCCCTTCCGAAAGCGGAAAAGGCGGAGTGCCGCCGGGGCCCGGGGGAAGCGGCCGAACCCGACGCCGGTCGCGAGCCGGATTCGGAGCGGCCGGAGAGCCGTGACCCGCACGGCAGCGAGCCAATCCTCGTGTCGAGCATGCCGGAGCTTCGGCGCCATACACAGGCGCTCCTCGAGACCTGGGAGTCTCTGGACTGGACAGCGGGTCATGACCTCACGTCCGCCCTCGACGACATGCGAAAAAAGCTCCTCCTCATCGGTTTCTACGCGCTCTCGATGGAGCGGGTAGTCGGGGCGAGGGTCGGGGGCCTGCCCGCCCCCGTCATCGATACGCTCGCTCCTCTCCGTATCGCCGTCCACGACTACACGCGGGTCGTGTCGGCCGGGACGGACCGGCAAATCGATCTCACGTTCTCAGCGGAAGATCGTGCGATGGACGCGAGACTCCTTCAACCGATTCATAGAATTCTCCAGCATCTCGTGGGGGACGTTTTCCTCCGCTGCCGCGAAACCTGTCTGCGCGTCGAGGTGAGCGTCGAAGAAAAGAACGGTGCTCTCTTCTGGACGCTCCGCGACAACGGCGAGAACTTCGTCGCCGATTCGCATCTCGACCGGGATGAGTACCTCGCGTTCTATCCCGGCCTCCGCGAGACGCGGAAGATCCTCGGCGAACTCCGCAGCCTCCTGTGGGTCGAACCCGACGGAAGCCTCGGAACGCGGTTCGCGTTCACGACACCCGGTTCCCTCCAGGACTGCTGGTTCATGGTGTGGGGAACCGGCGGAGACGGCGTTGCTGTCCTTTCGAGCCAGCTCGGAGATGTCCATCGGGTTGAAGATATCCGGCTGACGTTGGACTCACACGGCGAGCGCGCGACGGTCGATGGCCGGCAGGTCCGCGTGGTCCGTCTGGGACAGGTTTACCCCAAAGGGTGTATCGACGGCGACCGGATCGTCGTGATCGGTTCGCTCGAGAAACGGATTGCATTCTATATGGAAGGGGACGGGCGGCTGGAGAAGGGCGTATGGAAACAAGATGGTATTACGGCGGGGCGGGGGATGGGGAACGGGATGGTTCAAATCGGAGACACACGGGTCCCGCTCGTCGAGGCGGACGGGCTGCTTCAGAAATACATGGCCACCGTGGACGCAATCTCCGAAGAGGATGTTTCTGGAGGAGTAGATGTAGGCGTGTCTGATCCTTCCCATACGCAGGCAAAAAAGGAGAAAGATGCGAAAACTCCTCCAGAGAGTGCGGCGAAAAAGGGGGAGGTGGACGTGTTGGTAGTCGAACAGAACGAGACGCTGAGAAGAACACTCAGCTCGATGCTCTCGCAGGGGGGGTTCACGACAAGAACCGTCGACGGACTTGAGGCTGCTCTGGCGTTCCTCGACAAAGAACGTGCGTCCGTCATCATCAGCGATTTCAGGGTGCCTTCGATGTCCGCCAAAGCGGTGGTCGACCGGCTCCGGCGTGAGAGCCGCAAGATTCCCGTTTTGGTGACGACATCCCACCGGGGGAAAAACGCTGAAGTGCTCGTGGAACGGCTGGGTGTCTCGGGGTACATCAGCAAACCTCTGAACCCCGATGAGATCCTCTCGCAGATCGCCGGATACGCCGGCCGGCCGGTGGGGGAGGCGTCGCGGCGATCGTGATGCTCGCAAATTGAGACACGCGGGGTTCGGGGATGACGACAGAGCCCGGGGACAACAGGCGAATGCAGCGGCAGTTTCTTAACTCGCATATTTGCAGCTGGTTGAGTCGGCGGCCCCGCCATCTATCGCCCGTCTCAATTGGTATGTTTCGTGCTTAAACTGGTTGAGGTTCAACTCTTCCACTTTCAATCGAACAAAAAAGGACGGGACCAGATGAGCAAATGGAGAGATTCGGAGTACTCGAACATCGTCATCGGTGGGAGTGAGGACACGGACATCGTGATGACCTCCGTCGAAGCGGCGGAGTACCTCAAGATGCACGTCAAGACCGTGTGCCGTCTCGCCAAAGAGAGAAAGATCCCGGCGAAGAAGGTGGGGAGCGAGTGGAGGTTTCTCAAGAGCGTGCTGGATCGATGGCTGACCCAAGAGGTCGTCGATTAGAAGATCCGGTGCTCATCGGCTTTCATTGACCTTTTCCCGCCCCGCCCGTTCCTTTTTTGTTCGCGTCGTTCTCGTCGGGAGCATCGATGGCCAAGACGGTCGTACAGAAGGTCGACTCTCCGAATCCCGACGTCACCATCTTCAAGATCAGCGGCACTCTGGGATTCCACGAGAACAAAGTTCTCGCGAAGCTCTTTGAGGAGTGCTCCTCGAGAAACATCCAAAAACTCATATTGGATCTCTCCGACCTCGGTTCGCTCGGCGGCGGGTGCGCCAAGATCATACGTGAAGCCGCCGGGAACCCAGCGGTCCACATCTGCATTGCCGGGGCATCCCGAGCCGTCCAGAGCTTCCTTCAGGGCAAAGGAGACGCCGCGGTCCGTTCTGCCCCGGACGTCGATCAGGCTCTCATTGATTTCCAGGGAGAACGTACGTCGCGGCTCGACACCCGGCGCGCAGACCAGAGCGTCGGCGCGAGTAAAACAGCACACCAGGAAATGCGGGGAGGCACGACGCGCGCCGCGGGCGCTTCGCCGCCAAAAGCTTCGTCCGGAGGAGTGCCCGGACCATCGCCCGGCACAGAGGTTGGGTACGCGGACGACGTGTTGACCGACGTGGACGATCTTCTCGGAGCGTCCGAACCACCGCCGGCTCCGGGTGTGGAGCCGCATCCGAAACCACAAGCCCCCAACGTCCGCGCCAGGCCACAGGCTGCCGGGACGCCGGTGAAACCGCAACCCCCCGGAATGCGTGCAAAGACGCAAGACCCCGAGATCGCGTGCCCGGTGTCCCAGCCGACGCCGACGCCCGCACCGTCCGAAGAGGTAAAGGAACTCAAGCGCAAGCTCGTTCGGTACAGGGCTCTTTTCTCGCTCACGAGGGATTTCAACCGCATCGACGACAAGTCGCGGCTTCTCGACGCTTTTTTGCTGACGATCATTGCCCAGGTCGGCGTGGAGAGCGCCGCTTTCCTCGAGCTTGGCGAAAACCAGTTCGTGGCCTCGTGCTGGAAAGGCTTCGAAACGGCGGACCCGAAGGCGCTCAACATCCGGTGCGACGAAGTCGACATGGACGCGTGGCTCCAGTCGTCGGAGATATTTCCGCTCGCTGACGCCCCGATCTCCGATGGGGCGAAGACCCGCGTCGAAAGATGGGATCTCCCGTTCGCTGCCCCATTCATCGTGCACGAGAAATTCCGGGGGATCGTATTGCTCGGCAAACCGATCCGCCGGGCACTCGCCGCGGACTCATGGGAGTTTCTCAACATGATGTTCGATCAGGTCGCCATCGCCTACGAAAACAGCTGCCGTCTCGAAAAACAGAACGAGCGCACCCTGGGGCTCGTGCAGTCGCTCATCTCGATGATCGAAAACAACACCGTCTCGCGCGGAACGACCGAATTGGTGATGGATCTCACGTACGCAGTGGCGATGAAGATGCACTACCCGGAAGAGCACACCCGCGATCTGTTGTATGGCACTGTACTGAGGGACATCGGCATGCTCAACACGGGTCTCATCGTGAGAAGCCCGCGGGAGCTCTTGCAGGAGGAATGGGAGGTCATCAAGCAACACCCCGTGGAAGGGGCCGAGATGCTCGAGAAGATGGGGTTCTCCAGACACACCTGCGACATCGTTCTCTTTCACCACGAGCGGTACAACGGCGAGGGGTATCCGAACGGACTGACGGGGGCGCAGATCCCTCTTGGGGCGAGGATCCTCTCCGTCGTGGAGAGCTACGCGGCGATGCTCCACGACCGGCCCCACCGGCCCGCGCTCTCACGGGAAGAGGCGCTCAACACGCTCGCGGAGAACTGGGGTTTGACATACGATCCCGAAATCGTGACCGCGTTCGTTCAGATCGTCGAAGAAGAGATCCGAAGCGGGGTAAAAGTGAGGCACCGGGGTATTGAGCTGATCAAGAATTGAGGAAGCCGGATGACGGGAAGCATTCTCATCGTTGACGACGACGCAAAGGTGCTGGAGATTCTTGGCAATAGTCTCGCCCGGAAGGGTCACGAGGTCCGCGTGGCTTCGGACGGCCGCGGGGCGTTGTTGTCGTGCGACAAACGGGTCCCCGATGTCGTCGTACTCGATCTGATGTTGCCCGACATGGACGGCCGGGAAGTGCTCAGACAGATACGGACCAGACCCGGGGGCGAGTCCATCCCCATCCTGTTTCTCTCCGCCAATTCCGATCTCGACACCCGTGTCGACGCGCTCGACGAAGGCGCGGAGGACTTCCTCGTCAAACCCTTCTCCCTCAAGGAACTCAATGCAAAGATCGACCGCGTGCTGGGCCGTTTCGAAAGAACGAAGTCGTTGGAAGCGAACAAAACCGAGCTGGAGAACCGTGTCGGAGAACAGGAAAAGAACACCCTTCTCATCAACAGGGAGCTGAAAAAGCAGATTCTCTCGATGAAAACGCTCTTCGCAGTCAGCCAGGATCTCAACGGCCGGCTCGACCTCGAGGATCTGATCAACAGTCTCGCTTTGTCGCTCGTCGGAGAACTCCAGGTCGCCAGCATGGCGTTTTTCGAGCTGAAGAAAGACGACGATGAGTGTCTGACTCTCCATGAACTCAAGGGGTTCGACAAGAACCGGATTGCGGATCTAAAGGTCCCGGCGGACGGAGAGCTGGTTCGGTGGGTCAAAGAGACGTCGAAGCCGCGAAAGATCGTCAGGAACGGGGACCCCAATTGGGTCACACGTCTCCCGGACATTCGCCTCGCCGTATTCGAGTACGTCACGCCGATCATCGTCCGGCAGGCGCTGAAAGGATTGGTTTTTACAGGGCCGAAGCTCAGCGGCAGGGAATGCAAACCGTTCGAACTCGATCTCCTCGCGTCGCTGTGCAATTCGGCCGGGACCGCAATGGAGCACGCGAGGCTCTTCCAGCAGCTGGAGAACACGTACCTTTCCACAGTGAAAGCGCTGATGTCGATCGTGGAAGCCAAGGACCCGTACACCAAGGGGCACACCGAGCGTGTCGCCGACTACGCTGCAGCGTTGGGGACGAAAATGAAACTCGGCAAGATCGAGCTCCGCAATCTCGCCTTCGCCGCGGTGCTCCACGACATCGGCAAGCTTGTCATATACGAGCACGTTCTCATGAAGCCGGGGAGCCTGGACGACGAAGAATGGGAGATTCTGAAAAGTCACCCCGCCATCGGCGCCTCCATCATCGAAAACATGGAGTTTCTGTCGGGAGCCGTACCGCTCGTCAGACACCACCACGAACGCTACGACGGCGGCGGGTACCCAGACGGGCTCAAGGGGGAAGAGATACCCCTGGGCGCACGAATCATCGCGGTTGCGGACAGCTATGACGCGATGACGACGGATCGTCCGTACCGAGAGGCGCTTTCCAGAGAAGTTGCCCTCAACACGATGATCACCAAGGCCGGTACCCAATTCGACGCCCGCGCCGTTGAGGGTTTTGTCGATCTGGTAGAGAGGGACGGGTTCCAGCCCCGTCAAAACGGCGGCTCGCCCCCGTGCGATCGACTGTAAACGGCGTTCCCACCCCCATACTTTTTCAATCGGCTTTCCGCGTTCGGGTTGTCGTCTTCGGTGTAGCGGTCGGCGTATATCCTGAGCACGTCGTTCACATCTTCCTCTTCCACACGCCGGGAACAACCCGCGGAAAACGTTGCAGCTTTCCTCTAACAATCGTTTCTGTAACAAGATGTCGTCGAGTTCCAGACGGTGCGCGTTTGGGGATCTGGCACCGGTCTTGCCCAAGCGCATCAACACGAGCTATAACACCAGCTATCGAATGCGAAGAGGTGGGAGGCGGACGGGTGCTGGTCGTGTTGGGTTGACGGGTGGTGTGACGAGCATCTTCGATGCTTCTCATCTCTCGCGCTATCAGAGGGAGTTCGTGGGATAAGGGTTGGGAGGACCCAGATCCTGACGGGACGAAGCGGCTTGCGGTGGGCCGGCGAACTTACGAGCGACAACGGACCGCGCCGCTTCGCCTCCCTCTTTTTGTTCTTGTCCGCACCCCGGCCGATTCGTACAATCTTCACTTCCGAGCAGCGAACACGCCCCCCGAAACATCCCAGCGCGCGTCAGAGAAAGGACCAACAGCCCCGGCGGTAAGCGCATGCAGCGTGAATCCTCACCCAATACCATCATCAAGACGGTTCTTCCCAACGGTCTCACCGTCATCCTCAAAGAGGACCATTCGAACCCCGTTGTGGCGATCAACGTGTGGTTCAGGATCGGATCGGGTCACGAGACGGACGACGCGTCGGGTCTGGCCCATTTTCAGGAACACATGGTCTTCAAAGGCACGGAGAAGCACGGTGTCGGGGAGATCGCCGATCTGGTGAAATCCGCCGGAGGGAACCTCAACGCGGCGACAAGTTACTCGTACACCACGTACTACGTGGTTCTGCCTTCGCGGTCGTTCCCGTTGGGACTCGGAATCCAGGCGGACGCCATGATGAACTCGACATTCGATCCCGGAGAGTTCGATAAGGAGAGGCTCGTCGTCATCGAAGAAGCGCGGATGTACGACGACACGCCGGACGCGTACACCTATTACCGCACGATGGAGCTCGGTTTCGCGAAGCACAATTACCGGCGGCCCATTGCGGGATACGAAAGGATCGTCTCCGCCTTCACGAGACAACAACTGCTCGATTTTTATAAGAGATACTACCGCCCCGGAAACGCCATTCTCGTCGTCGTAGGGGATATCGAGAAAGACCCGACGATGAGCGAAATCGAGCGTGTCTATGGGGCGTGGCCCGATGCCCGTATCGTGCCGCCCGAATCCCCCGCCGAGCCGCCGCAAAAAGCGTTTCGGTTTGGGTCGCACCGCGGGACGATCGATCATGCCTACCTGGGGTTTGGGTTTCACGTCCCGAACATCCTGGACCGCGACTACCCGGCGCTCGAAGTACTCAACACGCTTCTTGGTTCCGGAAAAAGCTCCCGGCTCTACCAGCGCGTCCGCGAGCAAAAACGGCTGGTGACAACCGCGTCCGCCGATCTGCTCGCGGAAAAATGGCCGGGGTATCTCATGGTTTTTGCCTCGACGCCGGGCGAAAAATGGGAAGAGGCGCGAGACGCCGTGTTCGCGGAGGTCATGAGGTTCACCGACGAGCCGGTGAGCGAAGACGAGCTTCTGAAAACGAGACGGCAGGTCGAGAAATCCGTGTACAGTGAGCTCGAAACGGTCGAGGGGCAAGCTTCGAACCTCGGGTACTACGAGGTGTTGGGGGACTATCGTCTGGCGGAGAAGCATCGGAAAGCGCTCCACCGGGTTACCGCGCGCCAGGTCATGTCCGCGGCGAGAAGGTACCTCAAGCTGACCAACTGTTCTCTCGTTGCGTATCTGCCGGAGACCGCCGCGATCGCCAACCCATCCCGCGACCGTGTCGAAACGGCGCTCCGAAGTGTCGCCTCCGGGGTTGCGAAAGAACGGGCTGGCGGGCGCCCGGGGATGCCTCGTTCCACCGGCGTGCGTTCGCCGTCCGATGCGGCGGGAACGACGCAGCGCAGTCCCTCGTGTGAAAAAGACGCGATGCGGCGTCTCGAGCTCGCAAACGGTGTTCGAGTTCTCTGCAGACGCCGGACCACCGTACCGCTGGTATCCGTGGTTACGGTGTGCCAGGGTGGAACCCGGTCGGAACCCAAGGGCAAATCGGGGCTCTCGCTTCTCTCGACCCGGACTCTGCTCAAAGGGACCCAATCATCCACGGCGCACGAGATCGTTGGAACCGTAGAGGGTCTGGGCGGGAACATCGAGAGTTTCTCCGGGTTTGACCTGACCGGTGTCTATCTGAACATCCTGCGCGATCACCTCAAGCAAGCCCTCGGTGTCTACCGCGACGTTCTCCGCAACCCGAGCTTCGCTTCTCAGAGCGTCGAACAGGAGAAAAAAAGACTTCTCGAGGAGCTCTCCAAACGGCACGACCACCCGGTGTATTACAGCATCGATCACCTTTTCGAGAAACTCTTCGGAAGCCATCCGTACTCCAGACCGTTCATCGGGGACGAATCGCAGCTCGCTGCCCTCTCGGACACGGATTGTGCCAAGTGGCACCGCCGCAATCTTGTTGCCGAGAACACCGTCGTCGTCGTCGTCGGAGATATCGGCACGGATGAAGCGATCGAAGTCGCCGGAGAACTGTTCGGAGACCTCGAACCGGGACCTGCACTGTCGCCGGAGGTCGAGCCTCTGGAAAAATCCGCCCACCCGGGTATCCACGAGTTCAGGAGGGAAGGACTCAACCAGGCGGTAGGGTTCGTCGGTTTCCTAGCGCCGCCGATGCTCACAAGAGAGGCGATCGGTCTTCGTGTGCTCGACGGGCTCATGACGGGGCTCGGCGGGAGGCTCTTCGTCGAGCTGCGGGACAAACGTTCATTGGGGTACATGGCGGGTTCGGCGTTCATGCCGCTCAAAGAGCACTCGATCTTCTACGGGTACTCGAATCCAAAACCCGACGGGATCGACGAAGCGATCGACGTCATTCTCAACGAGCTCATCAGGGTCACCGAAGAACAGGTGCTCGACAGGGAGCTCACCCGCTCCAAAGAATGGCTGGTGGGGTCGCAAACGATGAAACTCCAAACGAACCTCGCCCAGGCGGTCGAATACGGGTACTACGAAGTATTGGGTTTTGGGTACGAGACGGTGGAACGGATTCCCGAAAAGATCCAGCAGGTGACCAAAGAGGACATCCGGCAGGCGGCGGCGTCCGTTTTCGACAGGGAAAAAGCCGTTTGCGTCAAGCTGGTCCCCGGAGAGTAATCTACAAAGGGTGCGGACGGTCCGCCGTCCTCGCTCGCAAGAGTTTTGTCGGGGGGTTGTGGGTTGGAGGGTCGTTTCAGGCCCTTTCGCGGGAACGAGCGAGGATCGCCCGCCGCGGGTCCTGTCGGCCATCCGCCCGCGGCCGTGCTCGCTAAAGCTCCGCGCGGGCGCGGGCGCGGGCGCCCGGGGCCGCCACCCGCGGTGGGAAGGCAAATGAAGATGAAAAGGCAATTGATTGATTTGCTGCTAATTGTCGAATCGTTGCTCGTTTGCTCGTCTTTCGGATTGTCTATTCAGTTCCCTTTTGTCTCACAAGAACCCATCGAACCCGATCTGTAGTGGCAGATGAAGTGGCAGATGGCGGATGTACGGAGAATGCCGCCGAGACGTGAATGATACACAACTGAACCTGCGTCTTCGGGTCCACTGTCTCGATCGCGTCCAAGTATAGAATCGGGTAGACGGCGTCGAGTGGCTGGCTCTGCCGCGCGGCGACGCCCTCTATCACCGAGTCCGTCACCGCTGAGGCGTGCTGAGGCATACACCGCTGACCATACCCTCCGGATGACGATCAGCCGCGTCCCGGCGAGATCAGCGACCTGTGGTCAAGCAAAGGATGCATACCAGTAGCCCTGGGAATTTACCTATCCCACTCGGAGCTCTCTCTTTATCTTCTTGAGAAGGCTCTCCACATCTTCGATCGTGCGGCGGATCCTCGCGGGTTCATCGTGTCTCTTCAGGCACGTGAGCAGCTGCTGGAGTGCATCCTCGGCGCCCTTCGCCAGTCTGAGACCGTTCTCGTACTGACTCTTATGTAGATCCATGGGCCCTCCCATTTCGCGCGCGCGTCGCGACTGGCTTGAGCAGACCGTGCCAACTTTCGTGAGATCACAACTACAATCGCTCATTGGTATTGTCCGCGTCCAGCCCGAACACTGGACAAGAGGGACATTCGTGAGGAAATGGTGCCCCCGAGACGACTCGAACGTCCGACACACGGCTTAGGAAGCCGAGCGAAGTGGAGCGAGGGCCTGAAATGACCCTCCAACCCACAGCTCATTACGGATGATGGATGGGAACTAGGTAGCGGTCGCGGCTTTTGTCGCCTTGTCTTCGCCCGCCAGACCGAAGTTCTGGAGCAGCTCCGCTCGAAGCGCGTTGATGTCGATCTTTCGATTGAGCTTTCCACTCTGCGCGTACGAGACCGTCTGGGTTTCCTGCGAAACAACGATCACAATGGCGTCGGTTTCCTCGGTAAGTCCGATGGCCGCACGATGACGCGTGCCGAGAGAAACGGATAGCCTCTGATCCTGCGTCAGGGGGAGGATACAGCCGGCGGCGGCGACCCTGTCGTTCTGTATGATCACTGCGCCGTCGTGGAGCGGGCTCGTCGGCGAGAAAATCGTTTCGAGGAGCTCGGCCGTCACCCTCGCGTCGATCTTCGTCCCCGTTTCGATGTAGTTCTTGAGCCCCACATCCTTTTCGAGGACGATGATCGCGCCGATCCCTTTCTCCGCTAGACGCGAAGCGCTCCGGATGATTTCCGGGATGACCCCGGTCTCTTCGACGGTGAAGAACCGGCTGAGGAAACGATGTTGGCCGAGGGATGCGAGCGCTCTGCGGAGTTCGGGCTGAAAGATAATGACGAACGCGATCACCCAGACCGTTCTCAGGCTGGAGATGATCCAGTCGAGCGCCATCAAGTTGGCCCACCGGGCGATGACGGACAGCACGAAGAGGACCACGAGCCCGAAGAACATGTGGACGGCCCGTGTTCCCCTCATGAGGATGAACAGCTTGTAGAGGAGAAAAGACACAATGATGATGTCTACGGCATCGACGAGAATATCGCGGGAGATGTTTGGCATGAGCGAGATCGTCGGGTGACACGAGAGAAAACTACCAAGCGGCTGTGTAATCCTCCGGGTGTTCGATCGCGTCCAGCACCCGGAAGAAACCAGCCGTTTCCTTCACGTCGTGGACACGCACCATGTCCACGCGATTCTTGAAACACCACGCCGCCACGGCGAGACTGCCGCTCAAGCGATCGTGCGGTTCTTTCTTGAGGAGCTCGCCGAGAAACCGTTTTCTGGAGGCCCCGACCATCACCGGATGGCCGAGCGTCCCAATCGACTCGATCGACCGGAGCAGATCGAGGTTGTCCCGGAACCGTTTGCCGAACCCGATGCCGGGATCCACAACGATCATATCACTCTCCACCCCGAGCTGTTTGAGGATTTCCGCCCGTCCCGCGAGGAACGAACGGACCTCCGACACCACATCCTCGTAGTGAGGGGCGACCTGCATCGTTTCGGGATCGCCTTTCGTGTGCATGAGGACGATGGGTACCCCGTACTCCCGAACGATATCGGGCATCCCCCTGTCGCCGCACGCGGTCACGTCGTTCACCATCCGGCATCCGGCCTCGAGCGCAGCCTTGGCGACGGCGGCCCGCCGTGTATCGACGGACATCGGGACGGGTACCTTCCCGAAGAGAGACTCGATCACCGGGAGAATCCGCGTCATTTCTTCGTCAGCGCTGACCGTCTTTGCGCCGGGACGCGTGGATTCGCCTCCGATGTCGATGACATCCGCTCCCTCTTCGACCATTTCCATCGCCCGGCGGTACGCCTCATCTTTCCGGTAGTGCGCGCCGCCGTCCGAAAACGAGTCCGGGGTGACGTTCAGGACGCCGACGATGAGGGGGTGCCGCTTCAGGCCAAGGGCAAAGCCCCGGCCGCGGATGGGCTGTTTGTTTGCGAATCCTGCAGGTTTATCCATTCCCCAAAGAAGGTGTCTACGGCGTGTTGGGCCGCGGGAGAGGTTGCGGCTTGCCCGGGAACTGGGTTCGAGCTTCGCTCGTCTTTTCCTTTTCGGCCACGGGCGGCTGTTCGGCTTTGGCCGCCGCCTGTCTCTTTTTGGCCGGCGGAAGCTCTTCGCCTTTCAACAGCAACTGGATTTCTTCGCGGTCGAGGGTTTCTCTCTCGAGCAGCGCCTGGGCCATCTTGTGGAGAATGTCGATCTTATCCTCGAGGATCTTGTGCGCGCGGTTGTAGCATTCCGTTACGATGCGTTTGACTTCCTCGTCGATTTCCTCCGCAGTCTTTTCGCTGTAGTCCTGGCGCTGCTGGATCTCGCGGCCGAGGAAAATCAGCTCGTCGCGTTCTCCGAAAGAAATCGGACCGAGCTTTTCGCTCATCCCCCACTGGGTCACCATCCGCCTCACGAGCTTCGAAACCATGTCGATATCCGCTTGCGCACCGCTGCCCATCCGTTTGAGGACGAGCTGTTCCGCGACGCGCCCTCCAAGAGATTGTGTGATCGTGTCGACGCACCAGTCCTTGGAGACCTCCGTGCGGTCGTCCTCCGGGAGGAAATAAGTGGCGCCGCCCGTGCGGCCTCTGGGGATGATCGTGACTTTGTGGACCGGGTCGGAGTACATGAGGTTGGCGCCGACGACCGCGTGCCCGGCCTCGTGGTACGCGGTAAGTCTCCTCGCCTCTTCTTTGACGAGTTTGCTTTTCTTCTCGGGACCGAGAGTGACCTTGTCCTTGGCCTCCTCGACCTCGTCCATCGTTACCTTCTCTTTGTTGTGCCGCGCGGCGAGGAGGGCCGCCTCGTTGACCATGTTCGCCAGATCCGCTCCGGCCATCCCGGGAGTGCTCCGCGCGATGACCCCGAGATCCACGTCCTCATCGAGCGGGATCTTTCGCGTGTGCACCTTGAGGATTCCCTCACGCCCCCTGACGTCGGGCATGTCGACGAAGATCCGGCGGTCGAATCGCCCGGGCCGGAGGAGCGCGGGGTCGAGGACGTCGGGTCTGTTCGTTGCGGCGAGGAGGATCACGCCTTCGTTGCTCTCGAACCCATCCATCTCGACGAGGAGCTGGTTGAGGGTTTGTTCGCGTTCGTCGTGCCCGCCGCCCAGGCCGGCGCCCCTGTGACGGCCAACGGCGTCGATCTCATCGATGAAGAGGATACAGGGTGCGTGCTTCTTGCCCTGGTCGAAAAGGTCCCTCACACGGGAGGCCCCGACCCCGACGAACATCTCGACGAAGTCCGAGCCGCTCATCGAGAAAAACGGAACGTTGGCCTCGCCGGCCACCGCCTTGGCGAGCAGCGTTTTCCCCGTCCCCGGAGGGCCCAGCAACAGGGCGCCCTTTGGGATTCGGCCGCCAAGACGCTGGAACCTTTTGGGATCGCGGAGGAACTCGATGATCTCCTCAAGCTCCTCTTTGGCCTCGTCGGCACCCGCGACATCATCGAACGTCACGCGGGGTCGGTCACCGCCAAACATCCGCGCACGGCTCTTGCCAAACGTGAAAGCCTTGTTTCCGCCGGCCTGCATCTGCCGCATGATAAGGAGCCAGAGCCCCACGATGAGGAGGAGGGGAAGACCGGAGGTGAGAAGTTTGACCCACATACTCCCGCCGGGAGTCTCGCCCTCGATGATGGCATTCTCGTTCTTAGTGATGATTCTTTGGGGGAGGCTGTCGTCCGACACGGGAAGGATCAGCGCGAAGAACTCCACTTTGACTTCACGCTGTTTGTTGGCTTCGCTCGCGGCGCCGCCGACGGGGATCAGAGTGGGTGTGAAAAGCGCCCCGCGGACGTCGTTCCCTTTGAAAACGATTCTTTTGATATTCCCGTCATCGACCTGTCTGATGAACTCCGAGTAAGTGATCCGGTACTCGGGTGTCTTGCCCATCTCGAACATCTGGAACGCGATGAGCAGGACGAGCACGAGAATCACCCAAAAAACCATGGCCCGCAACGGCTTGCCGGTTTTGCCGAGCCCCGGTCTCTGGGGGATTCCCGGTCGATATCTTGGACTGTCTTTCTTGTCGGCCATTTTCTCGATCCTTCGGGAAGTATAACAGATCAGGGCGAGGTTTTATTCAAAAACTTCTAAGAGTCGTCGGGTGTAACGAGCCTCGCGATGTAAGGCAGGTTGCGGTAGCTCTCGTTGTAGTCCAGTCCGTAGCCGACCACGAATACGTTCGGAATTTCCTTGCCCAAGTACCTGACCCTGATCTGGGGATTTTCGGGCGTTGTTTTTCGGAGCAATGAACAAACCTCGACGCTCTCCGGCGACCGTATCTCCAACATATTCAGAATATAAGCAAGAGTCCGGCCAGTGTCTAATACATCCTCGACAACGAGAACGTTCCGCCCCGAGATGTTGGTCGAAAGATCCTCGGCGATACGGACGACGCCGCTCGAACTCGTCCCGTTTTCGTAGCTCGAGACGCTCATAAAGTCGATCTGGTGGGGAATGGGGAGCTGACGGATGAGATCGGCGAGAAAAATCACCCCGCCCTTCAAAAGGTTGACCAGCACCGGGTTTTTCCCTTGGTAATCCGCGGTTATCTCGCGGCCGAGGCGGGCGACCACCCCAGCGATCTCCTCCTGGGTCATGATCACCTCGCCGGGCTGGTAAAGGGTCGCTCGTGACTTCATCGAGAGAGCGCCTCCTTGCTGTGTCGCGAGAGCGACTCCACGCTACGTCCTTTCGATTCGGATCCGGACCACATCGCGCGTTCCGGCACCGACACGGCACTTTTCGCTCGTGGTGATTCCCACGAGCCAGAGTATGTCATGCGCATCGGTGATGACAAGCGAAGTCGACCGCGCGCTCGCGGGAATCTTCTTGTCGATAAAAATATCGCTCAGCTTCTTTGTCCCCGGCATCCCGAACGGCTGGATCCGATCGCCGGGCAGGGTGGTGCGGAGCGTCAGCGGGGGCGCAACCCGTTCGCGATCGAAGTACGCTTCCGTTTCCGTCGCGCTGAGGAGCGCGTCCTCGATCGTCGTGCGGTCCAGAATCTCGGTCGTGATGACGAGCGCCGGAGTCGTCGTCTCGCCCGGAAGAGAAAGCACCGCTTGCTGGATGGGCGGAGGGCACTCGGGGGTCCGAGCGGTCCATCGTGTGATGACGAGTTTGTCGTACTCCTTTTTGACCGCAAGACCGGGGAGCGAGACCGCTTTGCCGGTGGCGCGGGTGTCCCGAACGAGTCTCACGAGCTCGTGGTAGTGCACACGTGTGAAATCCATGTCGCAAGAGAGTACGTTGGCGAACAGGTCGCCAAAAAGCACAACGATTGCGGTGTCGTCGAGATGGTCCATTCCGCCCGTATCGAGGATCCATCTGTCCGGCGGAAAACGGGTAAGATTTTTCTCGATGAGCGGTTCTGTCTCGGCGCGGATCGTCTCCATGATCGATTGAGCGTTCTCCGCGAGGCGGATGAGGTTGTCCCGAACGCCCGGGTGGTACTTCGACTCGAGGAGCGGGATAAGTTCGAGCCGGATGCGGTTTCGATAAAAACGGGGATCTTCGTTGCTCGGATCCTCGACGTACGAGATGCTGGCCGCTCTGCAGTACGAGAGGGTCTCTTCACGTGTGAGGCCGAGCAGGGGCCGGACGACTTCTCCCCTCCGAACCGGGATCCCCGCGAGCCCCCGTATACCCGTCCCGCGCAGAATCCTCATGAGAACCGTCTCGACCTGATCCGTTCGTGTGTGACCGGTTGCGATGTGGTCCGCATGGATCTGTCCCGCCGTCCGGTGCAAAAAGCGGTAACGGGCTTTACGCGCGGCTTCCTCCACGGTATCGCCCGTCGATTCGACGATCGCCCGCACGTCCTCCGTACCCGAGTGGAACGGCAAACCCAGCGACGCCGTATAATCCCTGACGCGTTCGAGCTCTCCCTGCGCCGACGCGCGGAGCTGGTGGTTGAAATGACCTACGGCGAGGGCGACTCCCAGTTCGCTGGAAAGCCGGTGGAGAATCGAGAGGAGTGTCATCGAGTCGGCCCCGCCCGACACCGCGGCGAGAACGAGGCTCTGGCGGCGGAGCAGTCCGCGGGAGACGATGAACCGCTTTACCGCGTCAACGAGCTTTTCCGCGTCAGCGAGTCGGTCGGGCGTATCGAAACTCCCCGGCGGCATAGGTTGCACCCTGCTGGCGAGTCGAAAAGAAGGAGGGACGGTGGAGACTCAACATTGAAAAGTGGTGGCGGCGCAGGGATTCGAACCCCGGACACGCGGATTATGATTCCGCTGCTCTAGCCAACTGAGCTACGCCGCCCAACCGCGTTTGACCAACGAGCCCAATCTACCCGAAACGTCTCCGGTTGTCAATCCATCGTGGGTCCCCCGACCCAGAAATGTCGGGAAAGGCGGCCCAATTTGATGTAGAATGCGCCAAGAAGGATTTATCCGGTCAGTGCCCGCGGAGATCCGCTCCTCGATGACGGTCGGAAACGCCGACCGGGCCACAGTGCGGCTGCAAAGCGTTCAGCGCCAAAGCACAGTGACGAGAAACCGCTGGGAGCGTGTTACCCCCTGGGGGTGGAAAGAACGATGAGGGTGTTCAAGAAAAACGATCTGGAAGTCAATCTGCTCCGGGATGCCACCGTCGCCGTCTTGGGCTACGGGAACCAAGGGCACGCGCACGCCCTCAATCTGCGTGACAGCGGGGCGCATGTCGTCGTCGGCGCCCGGCGTGGGGAAAAAGGCTGGCGGCGGGCGGTGGCGGACGGGTTTCGTCCCACGGGTGTGGGTGAGGCGGTCGGCGCCGCGCAGTGCGTCGCCGTGTTGCTCCCCGACGAGATCCAACGGGACGTTTTTTCCAGGGAGATCGGCCCGCACCTCGCGCCCGAATCCGTCCTCGTTTTTGCCCACGGGTTCTCCGTGGCCTTCGGACTCGTCACCGCGCCGAAAGAAAACGATGTGGTGCTCGTCGCCCCCAAGGGTCAGGGGCACTATCTCCGGAGGATGTACTCGGAAGGTGGCGGTGTGCCGTGTCTTGTCGGTGTGGACAACGACGCATCGGGCAGGGCGCTCGAGAAGGCTCTCTCCTACGCGGAGCTCCTCGGGTGCCTCCGCGCGGGAGCGATGGAAACGACGTTTCGCGACGAGGCGGTGACGGATCTTTTCGGAGAACAAGCCGTGTTGTGCGGCGGGGTTCCCGCCCTCGTCAAAATGGCTTTCGAGACGCTCGTTGAAAAAGGATACCCGCCCGAAGTGGCGTACATCGAGTGCCTCCACGAATTGAAAATCATCACCGATCTCATGCACGAGGGGGGCATATCGTATATGCGGGAGCGGATCAGCCGCACCGCCGCGTGGGGCAGCTTCCTCGCCGAGAGAGAGGTTGCCTCCGACGCGTTGAAATCGACGATGGAGTCGATCCTGGAGAACATCGAGTCGGGTGCGTTCGCCGGCGAGTGGCAGATCGAGGCCTCGTCCGGTGCACCCCGGCTCCGCGAGTGTATAGAGAAGGAAACCGGTCACCCGATCGAACGCGCGGGAGCGGCTGCACGCGCGCTGACGCAGCGTTCCAAGGAGGAGAATTCGTGAATCGACGGATCGTTGTTTTTGCAGCGATGTGTGTGATCGCCGCCACCGCGGGGTGCGGCGAAAAGAAAGAACGCGAGGTCGCTGAGAACGGCACGAAGCAAACCGACGGGGCGGAGAGCGCGAGCGACACCGCCGGTCTCCCGTATGCATCGAACCCGTTCTTCAAAATCCAGGGGCCTGTGCTCGACTCGCTTCGCGTGAAGAAAAAGCGGTTTGATATCACGCGCGACGAGTACTGGGAGGATGAGGGCGGGGTTCTGGGCAGCCAGTACTTTGAGGTGTGGTATCCGCCGGGACGCACGACCGTGACCCACGCGATGTACGTGTTCGAAGAACTCATGCCGGCGCGAAAGAAGCTCGGGGAGTTTTTTGGCGAGGCTCCGCTGGAGCT
>Ga0315274_10004431_pt1 | contig 20631 bp, 54 predicted proteins | sample YL17G02_20_MG_FD_203700 | JGI IMG/M metagenome (GOLD analysis project Ga0315274, IMG submission 203700) | Sediment microbial communities from Yellowstone Lake, YNP, Wyoming, USA - YL17G02_20 | ecosystem: Environmental > Aquatic > Freshwater > Lake > Sediment | place: USA: Wyoming | collected...
CAAGGCGGTTATGCCCAGTCCGCGCTTTCCGTGCGTCAGCAGCACCGGGATTATGTCTTCATCGGGGGTGTCCAAGGTATTAAGCGCGTCCCGCGCTGAAGCCTTGGCGTGGACTAGGAAGTCAAACGGTTCTTCCGTCACTGATCCTCACCACCCAGCGGGGGTGACCATGTGCTTTGGTTGATCTTGAACTTGACGCCGCCGCCATCCACTGCCACCCGCAGTGTATGGATTTCACCGAACCCAATTTCGTCAAGGAGCATCTTTAGCTCCGTGCCGTCGATCTTGTACACAATCATCCAAGCCCTTCTTCCTGGTCGCATTCTTCTTCGGTCGCAATGTCGTTGCAGACACCACACAGGCCGGGGCGCATCCCCGGCTGTCTCTTAACTGGACAGTCACTAATGGACTCAGCGCACAAGGCGCAGGTATCCCTCACCGCAGACCAATCACAAACGCTTGCAGGTCAGGCTCCGCACCCAGCGCGTCAGCCTTCGCGTGCGCCTGGTCGGCACCCTCTTCACCTTCATGGACGCTGTGCCAGTTGGCGCGCTGGGATGCCGTGTTGACGGTTATCACCGCGTACCGGTCAGTCACTTCAACCACGCGGCGAGATAGAAGTACCCGTAGCTGCCATTGCTGTTCCCGACCACGCGGATAACGTCGTCGTCGTAGACCACGACCTCATTGGGTTCGTCTGACCGCACGGTGCCTTCACGCACCAGTAACGCCAACTGATCCCGCCACGGCCTGATCTTGTTGAGATGATCGCGCAGTCGCGCCGTGTCCTCCACGTTGCCGAATCCACCCTGGCGGTCAGGGAGCAGGTCGCCGCCTGCATCGCGGGTCAGGATCAACCGCGCGCCCCAGGCCGCTTTGGTGTCATCCGGCACAGCAGACCTGTAGCCCCAGGCGAGCTTGCGCTCAAACTGCTGGTCAACAAGCTCCTTGTCGGTCAGGTCACGGTTGCCATTCATGGCGTCACCTCTGTTAGTGCGTTTTTGATCTGGCTGTGGAGCTGGCGCGCCTCGAATCCCCGGCCCATCATGGTGCTTCCTGGCAGGCCCAGTTCGTCGCTGATCCGGCGGTACAGCGACAGGCTGTAGACCGCTTGGGTTTCTTCGATAAGGCACCCCTCCGCATCGAAGATGCTGCCCTTGTACGAGCCGTCCGACTTGTGGGTTGTCGTAACACTCTCGACGAGAGCTTCGGGGACGCCCAGTTCGGTCAGGAAGGACGGGTCGTAAAGACCGTGGCCGTCGCCTCCCAGGTGGTCAATAACCGCAAGCACGGTTTCTGCCGGAAGGCTGGCAAAGCCCTTGCCGCCGTTCACAGGTCCACCGCGTTTACCGCGTTCAGTGCCGTCAGCAGCTTGTCGCGCAGATCGGCGGGGATGGTCAGGGTTTCGCCCTCGTCATCAACGCCACCCGTAATGACCACGGTGCCGCAGAGGGTGTCATTAGCATCGACGTTCGTCCCCAGCCAGCACGCCGTACCCAGCATGTTTGGCTCAAGACCGATCAGCTTGCCCTCTTCGTTAATCCAAAACGTCAGATCGGCGGTGTCGCTGTAAACCGCTTCGATCCAGCCCCCGACCAGTCGCTGCAACGGCTCACACCCGCGCTGCAACTGCTCAACGCGCACTTCACCGCCCGGTTCGATAATGACGGCTTCAATTATGTTGTCCATACTTTGCCTTTCTCTGTGCCAGCGTCCCGTTGACGCTGGCGTGCCCTTGCATGTAAAGCATACCACAAATGGGGGGAATGTTGGAGTGTATTCCTATAACCCAAACTTTTTGGCGTGCCGCTTATCTGCACGCCGAACTTTCTTCAAGAACTTCTTGGCGCGCTTGGGGCCAAAGTTCATCTCATCGTATGTTTGCAGGTCAAAGCGCAGGCGGCTCACCTGACCGTTGCGGTACTTGAGATAAGTAGCGCGCAGGACGTAGCCCTCGTTGCTGTCACTTGACGCAATTACCTCGGTGACAAAATCTGGATAACTCATGCGTTCCTCTCTGTCTTGCGCTTGTTGAAATTGACCCCGGCCATAAACCCGTCGATCCATTGCGCTCCTAGCGTGGCAGCATCAGCCATCGTCGCCCCAGGTATGCGCAGGATGCGCTGACTGGCGACATAGGCCAGGGATTCCAGGTCGATCCGTCCGATAATTCTCTCCATGGCAGTGCCGTCGTCGGCAGCGGAGTCCAGGTCTTGGACCACCTCTGCCATAAGCCAGAAGTCGTCGTGGTCCGGTCTTTTCATTTTTTACTTCCCATCTGAATCTGTCTTTCCGTCATGAGCTTTGCGGTTCCAGTGTTTCGCCAAGCTCCATCTCCAGCGCGTTTAGCATCTGCTCCAGTTCGTCAACGGTCAGCTCCACGGAGCTAGGCTCTCCAATTGGCGGCAGGATCGTCAGCTCGTATCGCACCTTGGGGCCGTCGATAATGCGCCGCAGCCGCAGACGTTCATCGCTATCGGTGGGCAGGTTAAACAGCTCAGTAACGAGGTACACATCGCACCTCACTGCCCCCGGCGTGGCGCTTCTCCGTGACACCCTTGCCGTTGTAGACGGAGAAGACGCGCCGGTATTGCTGACCGGGCAGGATGCGCTGACCGCACTCGTCACATCCATGCTCCTTGCGCGCCGTAAAGGTCTTGCGCGCCAGGGTCCAGAGATCGACCCAGCAGCCGTCCTCGTCCATGGTGGTCCCGCGCTCGGAAGTCACTTGGGTTCCTCCATGTTATGCGTGCCGTCGTCAAAGAAGTAGCCCTGGTCCTCCGCGTAGGCAGCCTCACCCCGGTAGTCCGTGGGGCTACCGGCGACCTTCCAACAGGCCAGGTGCCAGACGGTATTAGGTTCACCGCCGACCGCGTAATCAAAGTCATCCACCCGGCCATAGCCGTCGTAGACGCCCTTGAGAATGGAGCCGTTGGGCGTAATGACCACGGCGTGCTGCATCCAGTCATTGACTGGGTTGGTTGCGTAGATGCTCAACAGCGGGTGCTGACAATCCATGCACTTTGCACTAAAGAATCCCATAGGGGACCGTTCCTTTCTCGTTGCAGGTTTGACACGGCAGATAGCCGGGTCCGTCGCCAATGTCCCAGAGTTCTTGACCGCGCCATAACGCGATCTGCTTTGCCCTGGCTTCTTCCCACCGTGTGCGATCCCAGGTGGCACCCTCACCGCTGCACGCGCCGCAGGTCTGCTTCCCGTCCAGGTTCAACACAAGCTCCTGGACCACGGCGACCGTGCCGCACATACAGATGTTGACGGAGTGGTCGCAGCCAAGGTCGTCGCTCAGGTACGCCACGGCAGCCTCTACCAGCGCGCGCGGGTATTCATGGTCTGCGTCCAGGTTGCGCTCCCGTTTGTCGGGGTCTGGCCAGATTGACAGCGGGTCCATTGCGCGCAACGCCTCATGCCACACCACGTCGCTGACCGTCACGAACTGACTCATCACGCCTCCTTGCCTGCGTCTAGTAACTTCTCCAAGTTGTCGCCGTCGCTGGCAGGACTCATGGTCACCTTGCCAATCACGTCATTGACGCAGCAGCAACAGAGTTCGACGCCGGTCCACGAATCCCTAAAGACCCGCTCCTCAACCGCGCCGCAGTTGTCACAGTCGGACATCATTAGCACCAGGCTCATCGCTTGCGCTCCTTAACGACCTTCTCGGTAATTTTCAGCAACTCACGGTCCTCAACCGTCACCCGGCCCATTGCCTGCTCTGTCGGGACACCCGTAGCCTGTAGCTCCTTAAGGTCGTCGTCCGACAGGCCATCCCAATGGACCGCGACCATAGGCCTCGCTAGGGGCGCACCCTGCCTGTTGGGTCCGACAAGGATGACCGTCCCGGTCAATCGCGGGTTGGTGTACCAGCGCACCTTGTCGCCAATCACAATTGGCTCCCATGCCAGGTGGCCCTGCGGGTACTCCGGGTCGATCTCAAAGCCCCAGTCACGGTCGCGGTACTCCCGCAACTGCAGCTCGTAGTCGTCGTACTTTGTGGTGTACTGACGAAACTCTTCGATAACTGCCTCCGGCGTGCCGTAGGCATCAATGGTTAGCGTGACGCTGTAATCACGCTGTCCGTCGTTGTCCATGCTGCTGCTGTCCTCCTAGTTGCCCTGCGCTGCCGTAGTGCCGCGCTGGTATGTAAAGCATAACACAAATACTGGGATAGACTAGCTGGTCAGGATGCTATTCAGCCCAACCGTGCCATGCCCTTCCCCGCCTCTCCGTGCCTCACCGTGCCTGCCACGCCATTCCACGCCCAGGCGATTCGCACCTAGCCATGCCTGCCGAGCCGTTCCCCGCCGTGCCGTCCCTGCCGTCCCCGCCTAGCCTGCTGAGCCTTGCCCTTCCCCGCCGCGACTAACCTCACCTCGCCTCGCCTGCCGCACCGCACCATGCCGGGGCCAATCGTGCCCTCCACGCCTAGCCTGCCCCGCCGAGCCGCGCCGGACCCAGCCTCGCGCCGCCTTGCCGCGCCATGCCTGCCCTGACGTGCCCTGCCACACCGTGCTAGCCGAGCCTTGCCTGCCGTGCCACGCCGAGCCGTGCCTGTCCCCGAGTCGCCCAGCCCACCTAGCCATTCCCTGCCTGCCTTGCCACGCAGAGCCTTGCCCTGACAATCCTCGCCTGCCGTGCCCCGCCTTGCCGCGCCTCACCTAGACAGAACACGCCCCGCCTGCCTTGCCGTGCCTTGCTCTGACAAACCTATCCCCGCCTTGCCTGCCACTCCCAGCCTTGCCTCGCCTGCCCTGCCACCCCGGCCCTGTCGTAGCAGAGCCGGGGTGCGCCTCTACGCTGTAGCGGCGTGCATTGCCTGGGCGAACCCTTCCAGGTGGCCGTACTTGCGCTTAAGGTGCGCGACCTCCCGGTTTAGTTCTCGCAATTGCATTTCCAGTGACACCGGATTAGCAGCAATTTCGTCAATGGGCGCATAGCCCTCTCGACCTGCTTGCTCCCTGACAGACCACCATTGCCGGGTCGTTTCGGTTTCCCCGGTGGGGGTCTTGTACTCAACCCGCACCGACCGGATGTCCTCAGCAATTTGGATCAGCCTGTACTGGTACGCACCAACCGCGTCATTCCACTCATAGCGGTTGTGCAACGGGTGGCCGGGATCAGCAACTTCATCATGGACAACGGAAGCTGTCAGCTTGCCGTGCCGCTTGTAGATGCCGTTTAGCTCACTGCGCAGGTCAGCCATTACACGACCTCAATCGGTCGGTCGGTGTCCACGGTGTAGGTGCCGTACTCACCGGACTTCTCCGGTCGCCATTCACCCACGCCCACGCCCATGCCGCCAGCGTCGATCAGCGACAGCACGCTCTCGCGCGAGATGACCGACCGGACGTAGGTGACGGTCAGGCTCGTAGACCATTCCTCGTACTCAGCCCGGTAGCGCAGGTCTTTGGACATACCGACGCTCACCACGTCTTCTCGCATGTGCGGCTCCCCGGTCAGGCGAACCAACTGCTGCGGGTCTGCCTTGGTAATGATCCCGCGCGTAAAGATGCACTGGCGCAGTAGTGCCATGGAGATGGACTTGTCGTAGTACCGGCACGCCTTAATTGTGGCCGACTTAAAGGCCAGGACCGGGAAGCCGTGTCCCTCGGTGCCGTCTTCATTGGCGATCCGGTACATGCTGGACAGGTAATCCGCCACCGGGTCTTTTGCCGACTTGACCTTCTTCTTGCCCTGGAATGATTCCAGCATTTCGCGTTTCGCTTTTTCGCTCCATTTGTGGACGATCAGCGGTGACGTTCCCAGCAGCGGGACGACAATTGTTTCTGCATCCAGCCGGTCGATCTGTAGCGTCGGGTTGACGCGTTCATCAGTTGCCACGGTATACCTTTCTGTACGCGCTGCCCTGTTGCCGCGCTTGCTTGTGCAGCCTATCAAAAATAGGCAGATTAAAATAGCTGGTCAGGAGTCCATCCCAGCGTCCACTACGGTCGGCACCGGCTTGATGTTGTCGGTGTCGCCGCTCCAACTAACCCGGCCAAGGCCGTCCACGCCACGGAAGCACAGACCCACCGGGAACTCAATAATGGTGTAGCCGTCAATCAGTGACCCTTCCTCGTCGGTGTAGTTGGCTTTGGCTTTCTCCAGCGTGGGCGCGTGCCCGTAGGAGGACTGACCAATGACGAGGTAGGTGACCTCATTGGTCGTGTCGTCGTCGTCAAGTTCGTCAGTCGTCATCAAGCCTCAAATCTTCCGGCCACACTTCATCCTCCTGTGGACCTGCTTCATCGTCCCACTCCAACAGCACAGCTTCACCGGCCTTGTGTTCAATGACAGTGCCGACCATGTTCCTGGTCCTTGTCGTCACGCGCTCGCCAGGGCTGTAAACCTTTTCAGTCATTGCCAGTATCCGCGCGCGCCCTGCTAGCTCCTTGGCCACATGCGCGGCCCATAGCTCATCGGTTCGTTCAACCGAACTGCGGAACTCAGCACCACAGGTGCAGTACACGGATTCCGCGTGCGCCGTCAGCACCTTCTCGGGCCAGTGCGCGTGGATGTCGTCAGCGGTAATTTTCACTAGGCCATTACCCACTCGGGGTCTTCGCCCTGCTGGGTGGCTTCGATGCCCATAGGCAAGCAGTCGGGGTGCGTGAGAACGCTGTCCTGTAGGACGTTTGACCAGACCTCACCGACCTCATCCACATAGTCGCCGTCTTCCGGCTTGGTCCCGCGCCTTAGCCGGAACTTTTCGCCACAGAAGTAGCAGGTGCTGAGAATGTTCTCTTTGGTGCGCCAGTTAGTCACTGTTTGCCTTCCCAGCGGGCTAGGACACTAGCCAGCCTCTCGTTCTGGTGCCGTGGCGTTTCCACGCGCACCCTCCTGCCGTCGATGACGGCAATTTGCGTTTTGGAGTAGCGGGTGGGACCACCAGGATTGGCTACCTGGGCGTTGGCCCGCTGCTCTCGTACCGGGGACTCCCCCGGCCTTATCACCATTTGCGTTATGCCCCTTGGTAATCCTGCGCTACGCCACGCGCTTGCGTGGTGCAGCCTTCTTGGCCGGTGCCTTCTTGGCGGCGACCTCGCGCTTCGCAGACCCGGCTGGGTGGCGACTCTTGCTGCTACTTGCGCCCTGCGCCTCAACGCTGGCGGTCAGCATAGCCATCAGGTCGGTCACGTCCTCGGTAACCGGCGCAGCCTTGACGGGAGTAAAGGCACTGCCACCGGCCTTGGCCTCAAGCAGCTCAAGCACCCGGTCGTGGTAGGTGTCGGTAAAGTCCTCGGGCTTAAAGGTGCCCGACATTGACTCGACCAGCATCTTGGCGACTTGCAGCTCCTGCGGCTTGACCTCAAACGGCTTGCTCAGGTCGGCAAACGCCGGGGTCCGTACCTCGTCAGACCATGACAAGGTGTGCATCGTCAGCACGTTGCCGTTGGTAATCCGCAGCAGTGCCAGCGACGTTCTGGTGCGCAGCGTGACTCGCGCCAGTGCAACCCGGCCAGTGTCCTCCATTGCCACGCGCAGAAGTGTGTAGCCGTTTAACGGGCCACCGGGAGCAAGGTAGTAGCTGCTCTCAAACTGCAACGGGTCAATCTCGTCCTGGTCGATAAACTGCAAGACCTCAATGGTCTTGGGCTGCTCATCCTGCAAGCTGGCCAGCTCATCAGCCGTGACGACAACATCGGTGTCGCCAAACTTGGTGCCCTTCGCAATGTGCGCCGCGTCCACGACCTCGCCGCAATCGGCGCAGACCTTGGCGTACTTAATGCGCCCACCGTCTTCATCGTGTAGCTGGTGGAAAGTCACATCGTGACTATCGGTTGCTTTGTACGCCTTCACCGGTATGGACACCAGCCCGAAACTCACGCTGCCCGTCCACATACTTCTCATGCCTGCCATGCAATTACCCCTTACTCAATGCGTGCTGGCCTGGTGCCACCGCGCTATATGTAAAGCATACCTATACCCGCACTACCTCGGTAGTGTTGTCGGAGTGGGTTTTTAGCGACCCGAAATCCCCATATACCCCAGTGCCAGAACCGCTACCAGCAGAATCATCATGACCGAGAAACCCTTCACTACTTCACCTCCGCTGGTGTCTTGTCAGGGCGCAGGCCGCGCCAGGATGGATGCCTTAGTTTGCCGTCAATGCTTTGCTCTGCATACCTGACCTCTCCGACAAGCACTGGCTCAACGAAGGTTACGCCCACCTTGTCGTGGCGGGACAGGTCGCGGAACGGGTTGGTGCTGGTATGCAGTGGAGCGAGTGTACCGCGCAGCTTGTCCAGCTCTGCCTCAGTAAAGCCCGTACCGACGCGGCCAATGAACTCAAGACCGTTGTCGCCGGGGATGCCCAACAGCAAGGCTCCAATGCCGCCGTCGCGCCTGCCGGTGCCGACCTTCCAGCCGCCAATGACGGCCTCAGTGCCGTGCCAGTGCTTTTCCTTTATCCAAGCAGGGGAGCGTCCGTAGGTGTACGTCGAATCCCACCGCTTTGCCACGACACCCTCAAGACCTCGCCTACCCGATACGTCCAGGGCTTCCTGACCGCTAGTGGCAAGAAGGTCGGGAACCAAAAGCCCGCTCTCCACCGCCAGTGCCTCAAGCAGTCGCCGCCGATCCCGGTAGGTTGCGCGCACCAGCGACCGGCCATCTAGCTCCAGTACGTCAAAGGCCCAAAACTCAATCCGGTCTGCGGTCATGCGGTTCTGCACTTCCCTAAACGACGGCTGGCCGTCTGCGCCCAGCCCGACAACCTCACCGTCCAGGATTGCGTCGTGCCGCAAGGGTTGGAGCTTTGGGAACTCGCTAGTCACGTCCCTGCCGCTGCGAGATTGCAGACTTAGCACGCCGTTGCGCGTCGTGGCGAGAAGACGGAAGCCGTCATACTTGCCCTCAAACGCCCACCGATCCCCGTTGTACTTGGCGACGGACCCGTTGGTGGGGAGCATGGGACGGATCACCATTCCTCCCGCGTAAAGCCGTCAAACCAGCCGTCGCCGTGGGAGTCATCGCGCTGGCAATGCGCCTGCGCTTGCTGCCTTGTCAGGCCGCGCACGATAATCTCCGTGTCCCGGTCGTCTTGGAAGAACCGTTCGATTCGGTAGCTCATCAGTAACCCATCCTTTGTTCGTGTGCCATTTCTGCCGCCAGGTCGGCTTCCTGCTGCATGTGCTTGTCGTAGCGTGCGCGCATATCCGGCATCAGCCGGTCCCGGTCCACCACGGACACAACTCTCTGGCCGTTACAGACTGTGCATCGCTTGTCATAGACGCCTGAGAAGTAGTCGTCAATGAACTCAGGACCCTGTTCGGCCATCTCGTCGCTGGTCATGCCGCCCTCCCAGCAATCGTGGACCCCGTTGCCCTGGCACCGCCAGCAGATTTCATACTTGGCCGGTAGCGTTACCTCTTCGCTACAGCCTTCGTCGTTGTCGTACAACTCCATGGTTATTTTCATGCCGCATACTCCTTGCGCGCCGCCAGTGTCAGGGTGTGCTTCTCAAGCCACACCACCCGGTCGTCCCACAGTGCCTCGCCAATGACCTCGGTGTCGGGTGCTGGCATAATCGAATCCACCGTCAGGTGCGCTGCGGCGTAGTTGTTCGCTGTGACTTCCACGATCCTGGGGTAGTCGGCAATCTCGCGCACGTCCAGGTTCTCAAGGTCGTCGTAATCCTGGGTCGCCCGGTGCGACCCGACAGCGAGGTCGAGATGCCAGTCGCGCAGCTTGGCAAGTGCCTCTGTGTTGGTGCCAAACACCCAACTCTCGGCGGGGCTGCCGGTGTCCTCTATAGACAGCACCCACACGTCAATTTGCTTGTTCACGTTGACCCTTTCAGTTGGCGCGCTGCCCTGTGCCGCGTGCTTACCTTTATTTTACGCCACCGCCCTGGCCACTCGGTAGCCGCACAAGAGCAGCTCTACACAACCCGCCGCATGGTGTTGATTCCCTCATTTCCCAGGCGCTCTCTATGCGTCCAATAGGGAGCTATGAACGCTGTCTTGGGGATTGACCGACCGGGGCCTGTCCACACTGTCTTGAAGTGCGCCCTGCGATGCTGGGGGTCTTGCTGGTGTTGCAGATCGCCCATTGCGCTGGGTTCTCCCAGCATGGCGCGTTCCTGGCGCAGCTTGCTGAGCGCCGCTCCGGTTGTCCAGCCGACCCGGTACAAACTGAGAGGCTTGCGTGCCATGGTCATTGCGCCCAGCTTGCGAGTCGCTGTAGCCGGGACTTTTTCTGCATCAAGGGTGGTGGAGCATAAGTACATCAGGCTGCCCAGCACCGTCTTGAACACTTCCTTAAACCACGGCCTGACGCGATCTTTGTCCTGGGAGAAATTGGCAATGCGTCTGGTCGCTGCATTGAGGAGTGGCAGGTTGGGCTGCTCAGTTTCCCCGGCAAACACAAACCGATCAGCCTGGTCGTCTACCAATTGCTTCAAGGTCGAAACTTGGTCGTAGGGCATGGAGATGCTGGTCGCTTCCATGTCCACACGTCGGCCAGCCTTGTCGAGAATCTCAAACATGACGATTGCGCCAAAGTTGCTTGACTCCGCGTCATGCGTGGTCCGTACCATTTCATCCATCAGGCGACACTGCTGTTCAACCGACACAACTCGCCCGTCAGGCATTATCGGTTGACTAAAGCTGTAGGTGATGTAGCCCAGGATTCGCATTTCGCTTTCTTCGTAAGGCATAAACGGGTCGTCCTCAGCCCTGCCCTTGTACTTGCGCCAGGACGGAATCCTTGGCGGGTCGGAGAAGATGACCATGGGGCAGATGTAGGGCAACGCCCGTAGTACCTCAACCGGTATCTTGTCGCTACTGGCAAGGCTCGCTACGGACACGATTTCGGGATGCATTGCCAGTGCCTGCCGACCTTCCGACCGCCACAATCTCGCGACCCGACTGGCCTTAATGGTGTTCAGACGCCACTCAACCGGCAGTTCCTCAAAACGCAGGTCCTGCTCAAGCATGGACTGACCAAACTTCACGTCGGTTTCCATCAGCTTAAGCATCCCCTGCGCTGCCTGGATCGTCCCGGCCATTAAGTTAGCCATTAATCCCCTTTCTAAAAAACCGATACATGGATGTGGTCGTAGTGCGCCGAGACCTGCCAGAGCGTGTAGCTGACGCCAAAGTTTCCGCGCTGGCCGAGGATGTCGGCGTGGATCGCGTTGCCGAGGCCGGTGTTGCCGCCGACCATGATGTCAAGCGCCCGACCGCTCGGGTGATCGGGGAGCCGGTCGGCCCGCACGCCGCCGATCGACAGCACGCCGGGATAGTTGGCGCGGATGTAGGCGGCGAGGTTGGCGGCGTTGGGCACCAGCCCGGAACCGCCGACCAGCGGGACGGCGTGCGCCGAGGGCGGCGCGAGGACGGCCGGAGCCGCCAACAGCGGCACAGTCAGCAGCGTGGACCGCAGCAGTGTTCGTCTATTCATGGCCATGGCCATCACGCTTCGCATACCCAGCTTCATTGTTTGCCTTTCAGGTTGTCCTCCGCACCTTGCGCGCATTGGAGGAGTTGCACGGCCAGCTTCCTGGCGTGCGTTGGCGACAGCCCGACAGTGACCGGGCCATCACAACGGTCGAGGTTTTCGATAGTCAAAGGGACCTCTCCCGTATTCCAATCGTTACCAACTAGGAGATTGTAGTTCCCCATTAGTCCACCCAGGCTTCAACTTCGGCATCAAGCCTGGTCACCCACCGCAGTTCGGCAGCAAGACACGCCGCCATCTTGTCGGCTTGTTGGTCCGTTACTCCGTCACCGACAGACACCAGCGTGATCGCCGGGTTGCAGTGCGGGTAGTCGGGATGGTTGATCCTGTACCAAATGGTCTTGCTCATTAGTCACCTTCTTTAATGCGCTGCCTGTTGCCGCGCTTGCATGTACAGCTTACCACAACTACCGGATGGCTACCCCAGTACGGGATCGCTCAGCACTGCCGCCGCAAATGCATCGAAAGCCCCGGCGTCACCCTCAAGGTCAGGGCAGCCGCGACTGTGCCACAGGTCGAACTCCTGCTGCCACTTCCACGGCTTGTCCATGTAGTCGCCTAGCTGCTCATTGTCCAGCACCCCGGCAGCTTGCAAAATGCGCGAGAACCGCCACACCTTTTGCACGGCCCGTTCTTCGTCTTGCGTCAACAGCAGGGAATCTTCCATGGTCACGCTCCTTCATCCGGTCGGTTAATCAGCTCATACAGGCGGTCGGCGTGTCCCGCCTCTTCCAGCAGGCGGATTGCAAACTGCCGTGCGCCTGCTGGTGGCAGGGTGACCTCTAGCTTGACGCCCGACTGGGCGACCACGCCATCCCGCTCGCTGTAGCCGTGCATGGTCAACCGCAGCTCCGCATCACCGGTCATACCGATGCTTATGGTCGCGCGCGCCTGATCTCTAGTAGTCATCGTCGTCACCGTCGTCGTCTTCATCCCAGTCGGGCTGGTCGCGGGAATCAAAGTCCCATTCACGGCCATGCTTGGCGGCGATAATCAGTGCTTCCAGGTTGTCCAGCACACCCTCATTGCTCCATGCCGCAGCAAACAGGTGGTTGCGCTCTCCGTCCGTCAGGCCCAGTAGCTCACCGGCATGTTCGCCAATGTCCACCATCCGACCGTCTGCCGTCAGCGCAAAGTTTGACTCAGCAAAACCGTCCTTGTCGAAATTAAGCTCCATGGGGTTGACCAGCATCTTGGCCCCGGCCACCTGCACTGCCCATCCGGCCACGCACGCGCTAGTCCCGCAGGACACCGGAATCAGTGACCCGCCGCTAACCGGCTTGTACCGTTCCGTAATGGTGTGCAGGATCGACCGCTTGACGCTGGCCCAGATGGACTGCTTGTGTTTGGACTCGTCTTCGATAATGTCGCGCACCTTTTCAAGCAGCTCCACGTTGTAGCGGCTCTCTGGCTTAACTGTCGTCACTTGCTACCCTTTCCGCAACCGGCCTGGTGCCGTGTTGCCCTACTTAAATTATAGCCAGCGCGTTGGCTAATCGGTACTGCGTTCGGAGTCAATTGCAGGCCACAGGATTCCCTGTTCTAGCTTGCGCTTTGCGTCACCAATGGCCTCTGCGCCCGTGCCGTTGAAGGTTCGACGCAGCAGTACTCCCGCTGACGTAAAGAACACGACGGTTGGAGGATGACTGCCTTGCGCGTAGCCGCAACGCCAGCGGTGCTGGCTCACTTCTTTGCCTGCGCTTTTAGGTTGTTCAACTCAAGCTCCTTGGTTTCGATCAGTCGTTCGATTTCCCGTAGGTGGACCCGACGCTTCTCCTGCCGCATTTCCAGTACGGCAATCTCTTTTGCCAGCAGGGCGTCAACGCTCTTAAGTCGTGCTTTCATTTTTCCTCCGTAACCTCTCCGTTTGCCCATAGGATTGAGATGGGCCTGCCCAGGCGACGGGCATACCTCACCGTTGACCATGTACCTGACCGCAGGCGCTCCGGTTTGTCCGGTAGTGCCACCAGCCAATCGCAACGATCCGCAATGGCCCGGTTCCTCTTTAGGTAGGGCAACGGCGGCATCACCAGTCCTGCGTTTAGGCTCATCTTGTAGACCAGCTTGTCGTCATCCGGCGGGTGAGCGACCACCCGAATCTCACGGTCAACCTCACTGGCAAGCTGGTGACACAGGTCGTGCGCAAACTGATCCACGCCGACGCAGCAGCCGTGGTGTACCTCGGGTATGCAACCGGAGTACAAAACGTCCATGAGAATTGCACGAAGCCCCTTGGCCTGCACCTCAGTCGGTGGAAGCCGGGAGCCGGTGACGCCAATTCGCCACATCTTCATCTCAACTGCGCTTTCCGTCATGCGCTTTCCCGTCTGTCGCAACGCCCATTCCCATTCCCTGGCACCATCGCCATCTTGCGGCGCTCACCCGCCCAGCGGCGGCATCAGCTTCACGACCACCGTGTTAAACGAGAGGTACACGTCTGCAACCTCTAGCGGGTTGCCCTCCCAGTCGTAGACCTCGACGTGCGTGTCTCCCTGCGGGTGGTAGGTGACGCTGCTGTTAGGGATAGCTTTCATTTTGAACTCCTTGCTGTTGCGTTCTCAAGCCGGTCAAGCGCGGCGCGCATCCCGGTAATTTCGTCGGACAGACTGCCCGTTTCCTCAGCCTTGTCGGCCTGTCGTGCGTCCTCTAGTGCGCTAATGACAATGCCAATCAGCAGGTTAAACACTAGGAACGCTCCGACTACGACGTAGCTCAAGACGTAAGCCACGCCCGTTGCCCCGCCTACCTCCATGGTTGCTGCCAGCGTGTCGGGGAAGTTCTCCAACGACAGCATCACAAACAGCGTTAGTGCCGCACTCCCCAGCGTGCCGAACTGACCGGGCAAGGCGTGACCAAACAGCTCCACGCCCAACACGGCGTAGACAAAGATCAGCAGGACCGTCAGGGCCAGGAGAGACGCCAGTGCCGGGACCGCTCGCGCCGCGCCGCCTAGCAGGACTCTTGCGTCGGGCAAGAATCTCAGCAGACGGACAATGCGGAACAACCGGGCAATGCGAGCCACCTGTGCGACGGCACCCACGCCGGGGATTAGGGCTGCTCCAATGACCACACTGTCAAAGCAGTTCCAGCCGCTGCGCAGGAATGACCTGCCGTCAGCAGCAATGCGCAGTGCTATCTCACCGACAAAAACGGCAAGGCACATCGCATTGACGACACCCAGCCACCGGGCATCGCTGTACGTCTGTGCGCCAATCACGACGGCATTGACCACAATCACCGCAGCAATGACGTTCTCAAACGTGCTGGACTGGACCCTCTGCCGCAGTAGCGTGTTCATAACGGCAGAACCAATGTGCGGTATGGGCTGCTGACCGGGTTGTCGAGATGGTCCTGGCCCATAGCCTCTGCGGCGTGCGTGGCGGCGTATGTCTTGCTCCGCCACCCGCAGGCGCACTTGCTCCTAAACGGGTAGCCCCCGTTGTAGGGAACGTACTCAATACTTGTTGCGTGTTCGTCCATCTATACTCCCTGGTGTCAGGCGCTGCCCTGTTGCCGCGCTTGCATGTATAGCCTACCAAGGCTCTGTGGGAGGCACCAGTCGTTCCGGGATGCCTCTTGGCGCGCCTCGACCACCCGACTAGAAGGTACGGAAGCCGCCATGCTTGGCCGCTTGGCGCAGGAACGGGATTACGTCGTCACGGAAGCCGTCGGGCATGGGCTGTCCGTTGCGCTCCCATAGCTCAAGGGCTGTCGCGCACTCAACCTTGGTCACCCACCAGCCCTCGTTCATCACCAGCTTGTGCAGGGGAATGCCCGGTCGCTCATCAAAGCTGTGCTTAAGCCGGTGCAGAAGCTCACGCTCAAACCCAGGATCGTCGCAGTCGGGCTTGCCGTCTGCGCCAATGGGAGGGCGGGGCCACGGCATGTCTTCCGAATGTCCGACCGCCCAGTAGCCCATCCCGGCATCCTCAAGCGCGTTACGGAACGCGCCCTGTGAGCCAATTCCCCGGCGCAGGTACAGGTCATCCTGGTAGTTCGTTTGTAGCTCGTCGGTCTGGCAATTGCCTTCCTCGTTGCAGACATAATGATCGTAACCCACAAACATTAACCCTCTTTCTTTTCGATGAAATCCGCGACCAATTGCATTGCGCGGAGGAACCCTTCGGCGTAACCCTCGGAGTAACCGGACTCTCCGGTCTCGTCAAACTTGTCGTACTCTTCCTTGCGTCGCACCTTGCCGACGCCGACGCCAGCCATCACGAAGTTCGCAATGCTGCGCAGCTCCCGTTCAGCGTCCGTCAGTGGGTACGGTCGGCTGCTCAGTGGCGCGGTCACTGGACGTTCCCGGCACTAATGCTGACCGGCTTCCAGCCAACCCTGTCCACGGCGTAGGCAATCTCGCCAACCACCACCACGTCACCGACGCTCAGGCTTCGCCTACCCCGCGCCCGGTACTCAACCGCCCACTCCGCTGTTGGGTCGTCAATGTTTAACTCCCTAAACGCCTGGTTGAGAATCGGGTTGACCGAACCGCTGTCGATCATCTCGACCCCGACGCGGTACTCAGCCGCCAGCACCAGCGGGTCTGCTTCCTTAAAGCCGTCCATAAACGACTCTCGCTCGTTAGCGTTTAGGTAGACCTTGACCGGCACGCCCTCTTCAATGGCGCGTTTCATGTAGCTCATGGTTTGACCCCTTCGTTAATGTGGCCGGGTTCGTCAGGAAGTACGGTTGTCGGCGTGACGATGTAGGTGTCCCGCTTATCGAACTCCTGTAGCCAGTACCCGCCTGTGCAGGAGTACCGGCTGCACGACATGGGGACATATCGCTCACTGGCATAGAAGCCCCTGGCGCGTGTCCAGCTACCGTCCGGCTGGATTGGCCCGTCGCAGATGGTCCGCGTGGTCCCCCGCAGGACGTAGAGCCAATACTGCTGGACGCATCCAGGCTCATATGCCTGGGCTACGGCAGGGTTCACAAGCGCCGTCATGCTCAGTGCAACCAGGCCAACCGCAAGCCGCTCCACATACTCGGACTTAGCCATCTTCCCTAATCCTCATTCCGTTTTCGTCCAGCTCTTCAAACTCACGTTCGTGACCGACCTGGACGACACCCTTGTCATCCTCGGTCCAGACGATCCCCCGGCTGCTGTCATGCTCAGGGTTGACGACCGTCACCTTGTCGCCACGCTCTCCGTCCCACAGTCGCTGACCAACATCGAATCTGTCGCCCAGGTACTTGCCGTAGCCATCGGATGCCATTAGTCGTCACCGTCGCTCATGTCGGCCAGGTACTCAGCGCGTGCCTCAGCGCGCGCGTCACGCCAACGCTGCTCACGGTCCTGCTGCTGCTGCTCCAGCGACTTGCCCCACGTTTGGGGTCTAATCCAACTTGCCATGCGTCCTCCTGGTTGTCCTGCGCTGCCCTGTTGCCGCGCTGGTACTTACAGCCTACCAAAACTCCCGGCACTTAAGTACCTGTATTGGATTAGCTTCTACTTGCCGTCCAACACCATCAGAAGCGCAGTTGCGACCGCTCCGATGTGCATGTGATGGCCTTCGTCCTTGCCGCCGCGCTTGTCGAACTCCCGGTTGGACGCCATCATGAACTCAAACAGCGGCGTCCCGCCCTCACTGGCAAGCTGGTCACGCGGCACGTTCCGCAGTCCCATTGCCATGTCACGGATGATCGGCAGCGTCAAAAGCCACTGCTCAGTCTCGTCGTAGTGCGCGGCTCTAATTATCATCTGTATCTTCCTTTCCGTCCTTGAAGAATGGGTCGGTGTCCAGCGACCAATCCCCGACCAGATTGCCGTTTATGTCGAGTAGCACACCGCTGTCGTTTTCAGCCCCGTACCTGACTCTGTCGGCCAGCCTGCGGAGAATGCGCTCGACCTCGTATTGCGGCTGATCGAACGCGCTACCGCCGGTACTGAACGTGACTACAAATGCCATTACCAATCACCTTCCTCGTCGTGGATCGTTATTGTTATGCGGTGGCCCCTCAGCTTGCCGGTGGGCCGCTCTACTGGGACCGTGCGACTACAGAAGTCGCAATCCGCTATGGACGTGCCCCAAAACTCTGCCGTGTTGGGGGTGTCCACCCGGCTGCCGATCTTGTACTTGCGACCGGGACACCACATGACCTTCTTGACCGGCTGGCTCATACCAGCGCCCCAATCCGGTATGTGTACTGCGGGCAGAGGCCACCAATGGCTGCGCCGACGAAGTGGTCAGCACCACTCGTCTGCATAATGGCGGTGTTGAGATACACGTTGCGCGAGATGCGCGCAGGCGTGTAGCCCGCACTCAGGTCATAGCAGACCCGCATCCCCCAGTCCATAAGCACGGAGTCGCTGCCGGTAATCCCGTACATACGCACCGTCGATAGGAACGTCTGCGCGTCAGCCTGTGCAGCGGGAGCCAGTGCGACCATTGCCGCGACTCCTGCGACCATCGCATACCCGAGCCGGGTCACTGCTGCCTCGCCACGGCGTAACCCATGTTGCCGGTATTGACGATGTAGTCATTCACGGACTGTTCGATAAACTGCTGCATCGAACTCTCCACGTCCTCCACGACCGTCTGCCCTGGCGGCAGGCCGTAGTTGTTCATCCACATGTCGGGATCGACTACGACCGTTACCGTGTACATCACACGCACCGCGTCACCCATTGTTGTCCTCCCTGGCATACGGCTCACCGTCAGCGTCAGTCAGCACACCGTTGCATCCAGGACAAACGTCCTGGCCTTCTGTCGTCCAGCCATCAGCGACCAGACCAGCCGGTGCATCCGACCCGTCAAAGCCCCACACTTCTCCGCACTTATCGCACTTTATAAACGTGTGCGCGGTTGGCTCCCCACCGTAAAACGCCGACACGGCGGGACAACCGGGAAAGTTGTCGTCACTGTCGTCAATCCGCATACCGCCTCCTTGTACCCTGCGCTGCCCTGTTGCCGCGCTGGTATGTAAAGCCTACCAAAACCGTGCGATTACACCACCCGTTTGCGAGTTAATTCACGCACCTTGGTGGATGCACCCAGGCGAATCCCTGAATCTCCTGGCCGCGTACCGGCCCGTTGAAGATGTAGGTTGTCGCTCCCCTGCTGTCGCAGTATTCGCTGCCATCGAAATCGACGTAGCCCTCCGCCGCGACAAGATCGGTGCCCCAGTCGGCAGCCAGTTCATTCAGAGCCGCCAAGGCGTCGGCTTCGCTGTCAAAGGTCTGGAGAAACACGATGTTCTCGGTCCCATGCTCGTACTCGTCCAGGTAGTTGTCGTCGTGGCCGTGCAGGATGCGACCGTCGATCTCAACCCATACCTTGCTCATCTGCTCTCCTAGCTGTCGTCGTCTGCGAGCATTTCGGCCACCCGTCGCGCAAGACTCGCACTGCTGGTGGTGGCGCACCACACTCCGGTCCCGGCCACTACCTCACCGGTATTGCTGTTCATCTTTTGCATCTCCACGATCCAGCCCTCAGCTGTCGGCCTGTAGGCCCACACGTTGCAGATGAACCAGGGATCGGCGGTCATGGGTACAGCCCCTGTGCTTCCAGCACCATGCGAGCAGCCCTAACGGGCGTGACGCCGCTATCCCACCAGTCGTAGTAGCTGGCATCTTCCAGGTCGGTGGAGGTCATGCCATCCATGGCGCGCGAAATCACAGCGTCCACGCACCACATCCAGTGCGTAAAGCTAACGGCGCTCGTCACTTCGCAAGCCCTGTCTCAACGACGTAGGCCACGACCCACTCGTCCCGCTCTTCGCCATCCAGCGCCAGCGCAGCGGCCAAGGCCACCACACCACGGATGAACTGGTCATTCTCCGGCTGGGTTTGGGCGACTCCAATTGCCACGTCTAGCACTGCGCGGAGTTCGCGGCGAGAGGTCACGACAGCACCTCGCCGTCGCTGGTGCGCGCGACCTCAACAACCGGGTTCCCGCCGCACCATGCGTTGTAGGCATCCGGTACTTCGACCATCAGCTTGCGCCGCTGCTCCGGGTTGACCCGAAACATACACTGCATCAGCAGCAGTTCCTTTTGCCTGCATGTCATATTCTCTATGCCACCAGCCATGCTGTACCTCCCTGTGTCTGCGCGCTGCCCTGTTGCCGCGCGCTACCATGTATAGCCTACCAAAAAGGTAGGAGTATACAAGCCCCATCAGATGTTATTTAGTACGCCGTACTCAGCCAGCCGCAGTCCAGCGAGTGCAACGCTTGCCTTCTCACGTAGCGAAACTGTCGCCCGGTCGGAGAGTGGCGTCGGCCTTGGGTTTACCTCGATCATGGGCGTGCCCTTGGGTGCGAAGTCGGGTAGGCCAGCCGCTGGATGCACCAGGCCAGAAGTACCCACCACCACTAGCAGATCGGCTAACTCAACCGCCGCCACCGCCTGCTTCCAGGCTTTCTGGGGTAGGTTCTCACCGAACCATACCGCCCCCGGCCTTATCAATCCGCCGCAGTTGGGGGGAGTGACATTTATTCTTGCGCCGCAGCTTGGCGGGGTTTGCTCTCTTTGGAACTCAGACACCTTGGGGAGCGTCCCGTCGTAGACCTTCTCGCAGGTGTCGCAGCGGAACTCACTAAGGCTGCCGTGCAGATGCAGCACCTTGCGGCTGCCAGCTCTCTCATGCAGGTCATCCACGTTCTGCGTGACGACAGTGACGTTAGCGTCATCCTGCCAGCCCGCTATGACTCGGTGACCCCCGTTGGGCCGGATCGCCTTCGTCAGTTGGTTTGCCCGCAGATACCATGCCAGCACGCGAGCCGGGTTCTTGTTCCACCCGTCAGTGCTGGTCATCTCAGCACGGTCGAAATCAGCCCATAGGTGGGCTGCGCTCAACACGGCCCTTGGCCTCAAGGCCCAGGTCAGGATTAGATCGGGCCGCAACGTCGCGTCCCGAAACGTCGGGATGCCGCTCTCCGCTGACATTCCCGCACCAGTTAATACCACGATATTTTTCATTTGTTTCCTTTCATCGGTTAAACCACTTGTCTCTGGCCCAGGCAACCCCGGCGACCACCGTTAGGAGCCCTGACCAGATAATTACTGTTCCCGCCGCCCACACACCAACGAGATTTTCCATCTCAACTGTCCTTTCCGTCATTGGCTTTCAGCTTTCTTGATTCCAGCCATTCCTGGTTCCTGCGCTCCATCTCGTCCCGGCGCGCGCGGTCCCAGGCATCC